>BNJU01001704.1_pt1 | contig 74370 bp, 75 predicted proteins | sample 8539281 | NCBI WGS metagenome assembly BNJU01 (sample SAMD00202456, study PRJDB9452) | human saliva metagenome | isolation source: human saliva | place: Japan
CTCGTTCTCACTTGAGCGACGTTGCCGAGGAGCTACAGGTTTCACTTTCGCAGGTGCGTGCCTGGTGCGTGCGGCGAACTTCCCGCCATTCAGATTGGTGGACGTAACCAGTGGCGTATTGAGCGCCTCTCGCTTTTGAAGAGTACATTACCGAGCGCCACGAGCAGACTCTGAGGCGATTGCTTTCCGGCAAGCTCACCGCAAAGGCTAAGGTTGATTAGTATTTCCAACATGCACACTCGCGGGCGTAATGCTCGAGTAGCTAGAGGTCCGCCCTCCTCGTTGAGATTTCAACGAGGGGCGACCTTGTGTTTATTGTTGCTTTCATCAGTGGGTATTTATGGTTGTCGAGGCGTTTTTGCGGGCGTTCGATCGAATGGTAGCTGCCCGCTATTTACGTGCGCCCTAGCGTGAAATACGGGCGATGACTGCGCTAATACGAGCCAGCGGGATGGTGCGAACGCCAGCACCGCGAGGTGCACGGGAGTAGCCAGACGGCGCCCCTGCCCGTAACCAGCCTGCGCGTAACCTCCTGCGCACCGTAGGTCGCACGCGCTGTACTGGTCGCGTTCGTAGATGCGCGGATACTGGCCACCGTTGAGCAGTCGCAACTCGGAAGTCGGCGCCGACTCGCTCGATCACGCCGTCGTAGCTGACGGTGCCACCTTCGAGGGAGAGGCGGACGGGTTCGCGCGCCATGGCGAGGGAGCGGAGGGCGAGCTGGACTTTCATGCGGTAGCGTTCGGGGCGAATATCGGCGCGCCCTGGAGCGATGCCGCCTTCCCACCAGAGCATTCCGCGCAGGGGGATGATGATGTTCTCGCCGCGCGCTTCGATGCTGACCCATTCTCTGCCGACCATTTCGGAGCTTGCCTTCGTAGGTTTGCATGTCGGTGGCGCAGATGCGGATGGGGCCGCCGACCTGTGCAAGGAGGCGGTCGTCAAGGGTGATGGTGGAGTACTGGACGCGGGCGACTTGGCGGGCGTCCTGTTCCATATCCCAGGCGCGTTCGGAGGCGAGGCGCGCCTCAATGTCTCGTAGGAACTTTTCCATGCTCATACTATGACCCTACCCGAGGAGGGGTGCGGATACGAACCGGGGCCTTTTTCTGGTCAGACAGTGACTCTCAAGCCTGATTTTTGAAGCAAATTCCACCAAATTACATGTTTTTCATACATTTTGATGCTTTTTGCTTCATTTTTGGCGCGACTTCCTGTATAAATGAAGCAATACCAAAAGCTATCAAACACACCGTTTGGAGGTCATCGTGGACCATCTTCCCACTCCGGGCTCAGCCCCCGAAGCCTTCGCTTCACGCCGACCCACCGCGCCTCGTACTGTCGGTGCAGGGGTAGCCAGCACCGGGGTAGCCGCCGTAACCAGCTCTGCAACCGAGTCCGGCGCTAGGGCAAACTACCAGGACGCACTGCTCTTCATCGCCCCTCCCCTGCTTTCGGCGGCGGTCTTGGGCGCGTTGAGCGTGAACCTGCACCGCATCCCTTCGGCGCATCCTCTTGCTGACGCTTCGTTGCTCTGCGCTGGTGCGGCGGCAATCCTTATTACCGCCTGGTGGTTCATCAGCTTTATCTACGCGCTCTTCTACGCTCGATCTTTGCGCTTTTCGAGCCGCAACGCTGACCGCTCGGTACTGAAGGTTCCGGCGTTTTTCCGTCCGCGCTTTATGCGCCGCATTGTTCTGACACTCGGCGGCACGGCCCTTGGAGTGGGGGCGGTCTTGGCTCCCGCGCAGGCTGCGGTGGTGACGCCCGGCAACGCCGGGGCAAACGGCACGGAGGGTCTGCCGCGGACAACTATTTCGGCGGTCATGGTTGCAGACTCAACGGGTACAGCGGCGGCAGACACCAGCTCTGATTCGCCCTCCACTCCCCCGGCTCTCTCTGCTGAGATTCCCGATATTCCGCTGGCTCCTCAACCCACGGAGGCGGCAGGCTCACTGCAGGATCGCAGCCCGTTCTTCTCCCCTCCCCGCGCTGAGGCGGGCACCTACTCTTACACGGTCCAGGCGGGCGATACGCTCTGGTCCATTGCCGCCGAGCAGCTGGGTGAAGGCACCGATGCCTCCACCATTTACAACTACACTCTCGATATTTACGAGGCGAATAAGGACGCTCTGGGCCAGAACGCCGAGCTGCTTTACGAGGGGCAGGTTCTGCAGATTCCCGATCAGCCCGTTCATTAGCCCCCTCACTATCTCTATTCCGCCATCTCAAATCCGCTGCCTCGGTTCTTCTACCTCGCCCGTTAGCTTTTCATTCGCTCAGTCTCATTCGCTCAACCCACCTCACACATCTTTCTGTACCGAAAGGAGCCGTCATGAGCTTCGCCAACCTTCTCCCCCGCGCCCCATGGACGCCGCCGCATTCCCCGGCTACCCAGCATTCTCAGCCCGTCAGCCCGTATTCAAAGCGTCAGGAGGCACGCGCCTCCCAGCCGGCGGCTCAGCCTGTGGCTGCCGAGCAGGCCGCTCCGCTGCCGGAGCAGGGACAGGGCACGATGGCTCTGGTGCAGAGGCGAAACAGCTCCTCGGTCTATTCAGCTGCGCTGGCGCCGCGTTATGAACAGCATTCGGCGCGGCGCCCGCCGGTGGCGAGGAGGGGCCGCCCGTTGCGTCCTGCGGATGCGCTGGCTCGCCAGCTGGAGGGTCGTTGCGCGGGTGTGGCAATTGCTTACCTGGAGATCATGTCGGCTCGTCGTTCGCGTCAGCAGCTGGCGCAGTGGGTGTCGGCAGATTGTTTCCACCGCCTGTTGCCGTTCTTCCCGAAGAACCCGCGTCAGGTGCGAAAGGAGATGCTGTTGACTCTTCCGCCGGTTCTGTTGCGGGTGCGAGCGCAGAGGGTGCACGAGGAGCTTTACGAGGTGGTGGCGCTGGCGCGTTGTGCGGATAAGGTTCGCGTGGTGACCATGCAGATGCGCCTGATTCACGGTATGTGGCTGATTACTTCCATCGAGCGACCCGCAGAGCCGCGTGGACGAGGACTAAAGGCTTCCCACAACGCGCCCAGGCACCCACAGACATGCCCAGACACCTCAGACATCAGAGACGCGCAGAGAGGTGCGAATCCGGTATTGGATTCGCACCCTCTCTGCGCGTCTATAGCGTTTCAGTTTTTAAGCTGAGACTACTTTTCCTTCGAACGCTCCACGTGAACCTGCTCGTGGCCGTCCTCATCGGGGGCGGAGTACTGCAGGAACTTCGGGCGCGAAGGCTCAGCCAGGCGCACGGCGGAAGCCTGAGTGCGTTGCTTGGACAGGGTCCAGGTTGAACAGGTAGGGTCACGGTCTCTTCACGAATCGCGCCGAGCATCGCCTGGTACATGTCGTAGCCTTCACGCTGGTACTCGACCAGCGGGTCACGCTGAGCCATTGCACGCAGGCCGATACCTTCCTTGAGGTATTCCATCTCGTACAGGTGCTCGGGCCAGCGCTCACCAATGACGGACAGCATGACGCGGCGTTCAATTTCGCGCATGCTCTCTTCGCCGACACTCTTTTCACGCTCATCGTAGATGAGGTGTGCATCCGCCAGAACTTCCTTCACGATCTGGTCGCGAGTGATCTTGGTGCGGTCGCCGGCGTCTTCAGCCAGGTCGTCCACGGTGATGGAGATGGGGTACACCTGCTTGAGTGCGTCCCAGAGCTCGTCGAAGTCCCAGTCCTCGGCGTGGCCTTCAGAGACGCGGGCGTCAATGATGGTGGTCAGTACCTCGTCCACGAAGCCGGAAATCTGTTCCTTCAGGTCGTCACCGTGCAGGATGCGGCCGCGGTCCTTGTAAATCGCTTCGCGCTGGCGGTTGAGCACGTCGTCATACTTGAGCACGTTCTTACGCTGCTCAGCGTTACGGCCCTCAACGTTTGCCTGTGCGGTGGCAATAGCGCGGCTAACGATCTTGGAATCCAGTGCGGAGTCCTCGGGGGCTGCCGCCATGAGGCGGGTTGCCATGCCGGTGTTGAACAGGCGCATCAGTTCGTCGGTCAGCGACAGGTAGAAGCGGGACTCGCCCGGGTCGCCCTGACGGCCGGAACGACCGCGCAGCTGGTTGTCGATACGGCGGGACTCGTGACGCTCAGTGCCGAGCACGTACAGGCCACCGAGCTCGGTGACTTCCTCGTGCTCTTCCTTAGCGGCGTCTTCGCAGGCCTTCAGGACCTCGGGCCAGCGTGCCTCGTACGCCTCGGAGTTGGTGTTCGGGTCCAGGCCGAGCTCACGCATCTTCTCGACGGCCTCAAATTCGGGGTTACCGCCGAGCATGATGTCGGTACCGCGACCAGCCATGTTGGTTGCCACGGTGACGGCGCCCTTACGGCCCGCCTGCGCAACGATAGCTGCCTCACGCTCGTTGTTCTTTGCGTTCAGCACCTCGTGGCGCACGCCCGCCTTCGCCAGCTGGCGGGAAAGGTACTCGGAGTTCTCCACGCTTGCGGTACCGACCAGAATCGGCTGGCCCTTTTCGTGGCGTTCCTTAATGTCCTTGACCACGGCCTTGAACTTGGCGATTTCGTCGCGGTACACCTTATCGGGGTTGTCGATGCGCTGCACACCCTTGTTGGTGGGGATGGGCACCACGCCGAGCTCGTAGGTGTTCATGAACTCTGCCGCTTCGGTTTCCGCGGTACCGGTCATACCGGAGAGCTTGTCGTACATGCGGAAGTAGTTCTGCAGGGTCACGGTCGCCATGGTCTGGTTCTCAGGCTGATTTCGACGCCTTCCTTCGCCTCAATCGCCTGGTGGATGCCGTCGTTGTAGCGGCGGCCCGGCAGAATACGACCGGTGTGCTCGTCAACAATCAGGGACTTCGCCGTCAATGACCACGTAGTCCTTGTTGTTGGTGAACAGCTCCTTCGCCTTAATGGAGTTGTTCAGGAAGCCAATGAGCGGGGTGTTCTTGGATTCGTAGAGGTTCTTCACACCCAGGTGGTCTTCCACCTTGTCAATGCCGGATTCGAGGATGCCGACGGTGCGCTTCTTCTCGTCTACTTCGTAGTCTTCACCGCGCTTGAGCAGGGTCGCGGCGATGCGCGCGAACTCTGCGTACCAGCGGTTCGCCTCACCGGCTGCGGGGCCGGAAATGATCAGAGGGGTACGCGCCTCATCAATCAGGATGGAGTCCACCTCATCAATAATGGCGAAGTTGTGACCGCGCTGAACCTGCTCCTCCACGGTCCATGCCATGTTGTCACGCAGGTAGTCGAAGCCGAACTCGTTGTTCGTACCGTAAGTGATGTCTGCGGCGTACTGCTTACGACGCTCGTCAGGTTCCATGGAGGAGAGATCACTCCGCACTCCATGCCGAGGAAGCGGAACACGCGACCCGCGAGGTTCGCCTGGTACTCAGCCAGGTAGTCGTTCACAGTCACAATGTGAACGCCCTGCCGCTCAGCGCGTTCAGGTACGCGGGCAGGGTCGCGACGAGGTCTTACCCTCACCGGTCTTCATTTCGGCAATGTTGCCCAGGTGCAGTCGACGCCACCCATCACCTGCACGTCGTAGTGGCGCTTGCCCAGGGTACGCTTGGACGCTTCGCGGACTACCGCAAAAGGCCTCCGGCGAGCAGAATATCGAGGATTCGCCGTCCTGACGCGCTCGCGGAACTTGTCGGTCTCTGCTCGCAGTTCCTCATCGGTCATAGATGCGAAGCTGTCCTCGAGCGAGTTCACCGCCTTGGTGTACGCTTCGAGCTGTCGCAGAACCCTCTTATCGCCGGTTCGGAGGATTTTTCTCCAAGAAAGATGCCACTGAGCTTCTACTCCTTGCTTGTTTCAATACCCTCACCAAGGGCGCGCGAAAGTGCGCGCGGTGAGACCTTTCCCCATATTGTATGGCAGAGCCGCCCTAATTCGCCCGTCCGAGCTCTTTTTACGCTGTGCGCCCACGAGGTGACATTTGGTGACGCTCGAATCTTTCACCTTCCGCTGAGGCAGAGCCGCCCCATCCAGCTGAAGGAACGAACATGTAGGCTACAGGAACGGGCACGTAGAAGGCATAGAAAACCCGGGTACCTCAACAGTACACAGAGTACTGTCGGAGGCACCAGGGCCTTGAGCTCTGCTCACTGAGCATGCCGCCTGAGAGAGTCATGCACCCTCAGCAATCAGCGGGTACGTTGGTTTTACTCGTTGTCCAGAGTGATGATGCCGTAGCTCCAGCCCTTACGACGGTATGCCGCGACCCGGTGCGCCGGTCTCGCTGTCAATGTACAGGTAGAAGTCGTGACCAACCAGTTCCATACGGTCAACAGCTTCTGCGGGAGTCAAACGCTCGCCCTTGAAGCTCTTGTGGCGAATCTCGATGGGAGATCTCGCCTCATCGGCAAGGTGACCTCGCTGTTATCGAATCTCGCTTCTTCCACCGGAACATCCGGCAACAGAATCTCGGTAATTGCTTCGGTGACCACGGGAATCGAGCCGGTAGCGTCCGCCACGGAAACGGGGTGCTTGCCACCGCGCTTGTGCAGCTTGCGGCGGTCACGTGCACGGCGCAGACGCTCCAGGAGCTTGCCGTAGGTTTCATCGAAGACCGCGAACTTGTCGTGACCCTGGGCTTCGGAACGGAGGACAGGGCCGGTACCAACAACGGTAATCTCAACGCGGATGGACTCGCCACCCAGATGACCGTCCTTGCTGAACTTGACGTCAATGTCCTTCACGTTATCGCCGAGCTGAGCGAACTTCTGAACCTTCTCGCTCACGTATTCTTCCAGGCGTTCGGTGACCTTGATATTGCGGCCGTAGATGTTGACTTCCACGATCATTCCCTCCAGGTTGGGGGCTTATACCGCGTCCGGCTGGACCCGGTACGGGGGATCGACTCCAATGCCGTTCCCTTGTATATATTCTAGTACGGAACATGGTTTATATCACTAGATATGACAAATATTTAGCTCAAATAATAGCTATTCGTCCGTCTGCGAACTTTATTCGCCAAAAATCGTGTATCTCTTGCAACTAACTACAAGAAACGCTATGTCTGAGCTTTTTTTCGGTACCGCCGCCACGGCGCACACGCCCAGCACCCGCGAACCTGATTCCTGCAACACGCGTACCATCTCAGAGGCGGTCGCGCCGGTAGTCACCACATCATCACAAATAATGCTCACCCGCCCCGCACACAGGGCAGGTTCCATGACGCGCAAGGCACCGTGCATCCGCTCGGCACGGCCCACAGCGCCCAGGCTCTTCTGCTCGCTCTTTGCCTCAGAAACGCCCAGAAGAGAAGACACACGAGAAGACACCATACGAGAAGATGAGGAGGCGCCGCTCCCGCCCCGCGGGCGAGGGGCATAACCGATAACATCCACGGCGCGCACCCGCACCGATGCGGGCAGACGCTGATTGAGCTGATGCACTGCCTCCTGCACCAGAAGATTCGCCGGCGCATAGCCGCGGCGGCGCACACTCTGCGCCGAGGACGGTGCCGGAATCAGCAGCACCTCAACCGGTGCGGCGGAGGTACCTACAGAAGAGATAGAAGACCCCGGCGCGTTCTGAAGCTCCTCCCGGTGCGCCCGAAGCAACTCATACACGCTACGCGCCAACCCCTCACCCAGCAGGGGCAAGCAAGTCAGTGCGGCCCGCGTTCTTCAACGCCAATAGGGGACGCGGCATGATCCCCTCATAGCGGGATGCCGCACGCACCTCAGGAACACGACCAGCAACGCTGTCGCCAGAAGATAGGGGCTGCAGAACCTGCACTCGCTCCACACGCGCCAACGCCGATTGCAGCTGCGGCAGACACGCCTTACACAGCGGCGAGCCGGAATCATAGGCGACCGGCACCGCACAGCACGGGCAGGTACGCGGCATCAGAACCTCGCCCAAAGACCCGCCAGCGCTCCTGAGAGCGCCAGCAAGCCGGGTGAGGGACCCATTCACGGGCTTGTTCAAACCACGCTGTCCTGAACTCACCGAAAGCAACCTTTCCGCGCGCTATACCCGGTGCCCCCAGGCTAACCGGCGTAACTAATCTCGTGCAGAGTCGTATCCAGACGGATCCAGCCGCGCTCCTCCATCAGGTAGCACGAACCGTCAGAACGATGGGCAATAATATTCGACGTATTATCCGCCGTCGAAATGGTCATCACACCATCCAAACGGTCCAGCTTCGTCTCTTCACCGCTGAGGGAAATCACCTCAGACTCACCATTCTTCACGTTCACCACCACGACGCTCTGGTCGCCAGCCCAACGGGCATTACGCGGAGTCACCGAAGAGCTCAGGCGCACCATCTCCGTCAGACGCAGAGGCTTGCCGGCATCATCACGCACAATACCGGAAATAATCACAGCCGACGCACCCTCAGTAGAGGCCACAATCGCTATGCGGGCACCATCGTGAGAAACGTTCACGCTCGTAAAGCTCAAATTACGTTGCCAGGACAGGCCAATATCCACGCCGCGCTCACGCTCATTCGCGTCCTCGGAATCCGGCTTGAAGGCACGAACAATGCCCCACCATCAGCAGCCCACACCCAGCCGTACGCATCAAAGCTGGGGGCAGTCAGCGCGGTACTCTGCCACACGCGGCGGGCAGTACCCTGATACACCGTGTACAGGCTCGCAGCATCATTCGCCAAGCAGGCGTAGACATCAGCCGAATAGCCCATCGCCGGGGAGCTCAACTGGCTCACGCCACGCAGAAGCAACTGCTCACCCGCATTGCTCATATAGTCATCGCGCGCCACCATCTGGCCGTTCGAATTAATAGCAACCGTGCGGGCGGGAACACCCGGGTTCAGCTTCACCGCAGAAAAACCGCTCGGTGCATTCTCAGGAATCAAAGTGCCGTTGTAGAACACCTCGGTCTTGCCCAGGCCGGAGAAGTTCTCCAGACCGTGCATAATCTGCTCACGCACACGCGCCAAACGGTTATCGTCCAGGCGCTCACCCGACAGGCGAACCAGCACATCCTGGTTATCGCTCATGCTCGCGGTCTCAAGGCTCATCGACTCGTTCAACGCCGAGAACGCGACGTCCTTCAGGTAGGACGCCGGACCAATCATGAGGGTACGCACCAACATCTCAAAATAGCGGTCCGTATGCGGGAACCAACGGATATCAGGCACAGCATACCGGAAGGCACGATCATAGAAATACAGGCGGCACGGGCTAAACACACGCTCAAACTCAGTGCCGTCCAGCCACAAACCATCCGGGCACGAGTTAATGCGCCACTGGTTATCCTCCATGACCATCGTGAAATCATGAGTCTCAGTCTGAGCCTCCGGGAAGGTGCTCGTAATACCCTGACTATTCACAGTCGCCGTCTGCTGGAAACGCACATGATACATGCCCTCAGCATGGCCGCTATCGTCACTACGCGCCTGCACCGTATTACGGTACACACGAGTCGTACCCATAGGATTCCAACGGCCCGCAAAGGAAGAGCTCAAATACTGGCGCGCCACCGCATAGTTCTCGATGCTATCCACACCGGCACGCACGAAACCCTCAATAATTGCCTCGGGGGTAGCACCGGCCAGCGGACCCGGCGCACGCGCCGGAGAAGTATTAACGCTCTTCTCACATCCAGACCGCTACTGTGCTGAGTCACTCGGTCGTTCGTGGGAAGACCCGCGCAAGAGCTCACGAGCGTCGCCAAAGAGACCGCACCCCAAGACAGCACGGCGCGTCGAGAAACAATAGCCCTGTGAGACATGGAGGTCTTAACCTTCCTCTACGAACAAAGACAAACAATCACCAGCTAAGGCTGCAGGCCGTCGCAGTTCGGTGAAAAGATAACCACAGCGAAATAACAACACTGTGAAAATACATCTGCATTGATTGTACTGGGTAAACAGTGCAAATACGCAAGGATAAGCACAAATACAATCGCACCGGCCCCAATCCCCTGCTCTATGACAGAGATCGGAGCCCTCGCCTACCGGCCTTTAGAGGTCAGCCTCAATGTTCGTACGAGGAGCGATATTAGGCAGCGTATCCTTCGCGGTTGCCGAACGATGCGCACTCACCTCAGGCTCACCCGTCACCAGGACCGGCGACTCACCCAAAGGCGCACCGTGCACCAGCGGCAGGTTTATCGTGAAGCAGGCACCGCGGCCCTTCTCGCCCCACGCCTCAATCGTGCCGCCGTGCAGACGCACATCCTCAGCAGCAATTGACAAGCCCAGACCGGTACCGCCCAGGGTGCGCTTACGCGAAGTATCAGCACGCCAGAAACGGTTGAACACCTGAACGGCCTCATCCTCAGACAGACCGATACCGTGGTCACGCACCGCAACGCCCAGGTTCGTGGCGTTCGCACCCACGTACACGTCAATCGGTCGGGATTCGCCGTGCTCAATCGCGTTGTACAGCAGGTTACGCAGCACACGCTCAATACGCACACGGTCCATATCCACCATGATGCTCTCATGGCTCGTATGCACGTTCAGCTTCGTGTTCGTACGCTCCAGGTGCGGCAGAGCCTCCTGCAGAATATTCGACAGCACACGCATGAAGTCTTCAGTATCGATGGTCAGCATTGCACTACCGGCATCGAAACGAGAAATTTCCAGCAGATCAGCAAGCATCGATTGGAAACGATCCACCTGATCGTGCAGAAGCTCCACAGTGCGGCTCAGCGGCCGGTCCATATCCTCACGCGAATCGTACAGAAGCTCAGTACCCAAACGCACCGTCGCCAATGGAGTACGCAACTCATGCGACACGTCAGACACAAAGCGCTGCTGCAGAGTCGACAGGCGCTCCAGCTGAACAATCTTCTCCTGCAACGAATCAGCCATCAGGTTGAACGAATAACCCAGACGCGCCGCCTGATGCTCACCATTCACCGACACACGCTGATCCAGGTCACCGGCAGCCAGCTTCTCCGCCGTAATAGCGGTCTGCGTAATCGGGCGGACCACAAAACGAGTCACAATCCACACCACAGAAAGCACCACAGTAAGCAGCGCACAGAAACCACCAAAAAGAACAAAGTTAATATGCGCAATCGTGGCGGAAGAATCCGTCATATCGTACACAAGGAACAAACCGTACTAGGGTTCTGTGCAATAGAAATATGTGTACCAACAATAAGCACCGGATAGGTACGCTCACGATTATTTTCGATAGTCGTCACCGTAGACGTCTGCCAGAAAATACCGTCTTTATCGCGAACAGTTGTTTTGAAATCATTCGGAATACTCGAAGAATTCAAAGAATTATTACTACTCTGCTCGGGAATAAAGCCCTGCTTACCTTGACCTTCCAAAGGCACAAGAATCCAATTGCGCTTACCCGAACTACCCGCATCCAAGACGGTCAGGGTACGGCTCACATTACGGCGAATCTCGCTGTCACTACGAGCCTCAGAGAGTCCAGCACACTCTGAACGTTGCGGAAACCACTCTCCGATTCCGCCAGCGCCTGAGACTTCTGATTCTCAAAAAGACTCGACGCAATCTGGCTCGACAAGGACCAACCCACCATCAAGAAGCTCAGGAACATCATGATGCCCGCAGTAGCCAAAGCACGGAACTGCAGAGATTCCTTCCACAGACGCTGAGCGCGTCGCATCAGGCTCCTACGCGGCTTCTGCGCCTTACGCGGCTTGGAAGTGCGGGTACGCGAAGAGGCGGAGGCTACCGCCTCCGCCGTCAAAGCGCCGTGCTCATGGCTCGACTTCGCAACAGACAATCAGGTTATCCCTTCGCCTATGAATAGGTTCCGCTTAGCTACCGGAAGATCCCACCAGCTCGGCCCGGAATCTTGTAGCCAACACCACGGACCGTCTGAATGAAACGATCCGCACCCAGCTCATCAAACTTAGCGCGCAAACGCTGGACATGCACGTTTACCAGCGAATCACTCACATCAGTGTAACCCCAGACCATATCCAGCAGTTCCTGGCGGCTCAACGCCTGACCCGGGTGACGCACCAGCGCGACCCAGCAGGTCAAACTCCAGAGGAGTCATCGGAACCTCAGTGCTGTGGTACTTGACGGTACGGCCGTCCATATCCATAACAATATCGCCAATGGACACGACCAGCTGGCGGCTCTCACGCGGACGCAGACGAGTACGGATACGCGCCAACAATTCAGCATGCTTAAAAGGCTTCGCAATGTAATCATCAGCGCCAGCCTCAAGACCCTTAACAACGTCTTCAGTGTCGCTTTTAGCGGTCAACATAATAATCGGCACATTAGAAGAGCGGCGAATTTGCTGGCACACTTCAATACCGTTCATGCCAGGAAGCATCAAATCCAAAAGCACCAAATCGGGAGTGGAGCGCATAAAAGTTTCAAAAGCGCGGCCGCCATTTTCGCAGAAAACAGCGTTAAAGCCCTCTTGCGCGAGCACGAGGCCAATCATTTCCGCCAGAGCATCATCGTCATCAACCACCAAAATGGTGTGTGCGTCGCTTGCGCTCACAGTACCTCCCTATAGAAATGTCGTAAATACTTACATAAAAATGCTGATTATCTAATCATACCGCGCACTCAGCCAATGCACGGGCACATTCTGTCACACGAGCCAGCGAAGCCGTGGCATCCAGCACACTCACCGTACCCGAGGTGGATGCAGAAGGCACAAAACCCGTTTGCGGGCGCTCATCAGCCATCAAACCCACCGCATTCAACTGCGTCGGTTCAAGACCGACCTCGCGCCACAGGCTGTACAGTCGGCGCGCCTGATCGGGAACCCGCGCAGAAGTCACCACCGGCAGCCACAGCTGAGCATTCGCTTCCAGAAGTTGCGCCACGGGTTCCCAGGAACGAGGGTCGCTCAGCGGCGGAACCTGCAGCATGCCCGGCCCCTTGAGGCGAGCACGGTCAGGATGCAGCAGCAAAGCACAGGAGCGGCGCCCTCAACCCTGCATAGCTTTCAACAGCGCCAAAGCGTCAAGGGCGGGACCGGGCTGGGTCAGTAGCTTCTGCTCCTGCACCGGTTTTGAGTGCGGTGCCGTCAATATCGAGGATGAGCTGCAGGTTGAGTTCGGCAAAACGCTCCGCCACCCTGACGGTACACCCTGCTGATAGTAGTGAGGTTGCAACGCCGACAGGGAACGGAAACCACTCACGGTAGGAATGGCCCCTCCATCAGAGGCTGAAACTCCGACTCGTCCAGCTGCACGGCAATCAGCGCCCGGGGAGCCTGCAGAGCCTCACGCAGAGACTCCGCCCAACGCTCCAGGCCTTCCAGGAACGATTCCAGCAGGTCACGGCTCGCCCCTGCATCACTGATAACGCGCTCGCCGCCGGGTAGGTAGATGCCCGCGGCAAGAGTCAGCGGTCCGACCAGCTGAATCTTATACACCGGGGCCTGTCCTGAGCCGAAACGTTTCTTCTGCGCGCCCACGCGATCAGCTAGAAGATTGATATCCGAGAGCAACCGGTCCTGAGCCAGGGCAGACTCGCGCCCTCGTCGCCGCTATGCACCATGCGCCAGCCAAACGAGGCGCCGTCAAAGGCAAGTCCCTCGCACACCGCCAGGGTGCGTGCCAGCGAGGTACTCCGCCAGCCCAGCGCCGGCAGATGCGGCAGGAACGGCAGGTGCGGGGCACCCAGCTCGCCTTCTACACGGGACATCGCCTCAGCCAAATCATCGCCGGGAAAATCGCCCCGGCCGCTGGCACGCGCCAGCGGACGCTCAGTAGCGAGCGCGGCGAGGTCCTGCTCGGTCAGTCTGTCCCCTTCGGGGCGCGGTACTCACCGGGCAGTAGCAGGCGCTCTGGCGTCGGTTCGGTGCGTACGGCCCTGGCGGCTGGAAGATTGAGGCATAGGAGTGTGTCCAGAGGGGTCAGATGACGTACAGATTCAAACGCAATGATGCGAGAGTAGCGCGGTACTATCCTTCGGACTTCTCGGCTTTCAGATGCCTCGCCGTCCTGGTCAGCATGCTCGTTCGCGATACGCACGTGGTGGCGAATCACCTCAGAGATGATGAAGTTCAGGAACTTCTCCGCGAATTCCGGGTCCAGGCTGGATTCCTTCGCCATGGCACGCAGGCGAGCAATCTGCGCCTCTTCACGGCCGGGGTCGCTTACGGGCAGGTTGTGCTCAGCCTTCAGGATGCCCACGCGCTTAGTTGCCTCGAAAACGCTCCGCGAGGATGTGCACCAGCGCCGCATCGAAGTTGTCGATGGAGCGGCGCATGGCGAAGAGCTCCTCGTAAACCTCCGGCGCGACTTCATCACCCATGGAGGTGGCGTGGGGTCAAATTCGCAGGAAGTGTTTTTCGGGGCTCATCGGTCTCTCCTCAGTTCGGTTGTGGTCTTCGTGGGTTGCGTTCAAGCAGGCTGTTGCGGCAACAGCTGGGAATAGCGGGGTACGCGGCTATTTTCGGTACGGCTAGTCGGCGCGGCTATTCTGTGCGACTAGTCAGCGCCGGTAGAGGCGCCAGCCGACAGGGTTTCCTGAATGTCTTCGCGGTCCAGCGAGTAGGCGCGGGCGATGGTGGACTGACCCAGCACGCGGGTGCCCTGGTAGAGCACCATGGTCTGTCCCGGTGCCACGCCGGAGAGCGGATCCAGTAGGCGCACTACGGTTTCCAGGCGCAGTGCGCCTCTTCTTCAGCTTCGGGGTCGGGTGCCCAGGTCATGTACGCCTTGGCGCGGACCGGGTCAGCGTGCGCGCGCACCCTGTGCGGTCACCTCGAACTCTTCGCCGCGGGCGCCCAGCTGTGCGGGCTCTTCCAGGAAGCGTGCCGCCTGTTCCACGGGTACGCCTGCCCAGGTGGCGCGGATACCGCGGATTTCGTGCACGGCAGCGACTCACGGGAGCCGACGATAACCTCGTTTTTCCTTGGGGCGCACCTCCAGCACGAAGCGGGGCTTGCCGTCGGCGGCAGGGCGGCCCAGTGCGCAGGCCCTTGCGCTGGCCTACGGTGATGCCTGCGCGCCGGGGTGCTCGCCGAGCACCTCGCCGTGGGTGTCCTTGATGAGGCCGGGGCGCATTGTGATGTGGTCGCCCAGCCAGGCGCGGGTATCGCCTTCGGGGATGAAGCAGATGTCGTAGGAGTCCGGCTTCTTTGCCACGGAGAAGCTGCGTTCTGCCGCTTCCCGCGCGTACCTGTGCCTTGAGGGGGTGTCCGCCAGGGGGAACCAGGCGTGCTTGAGCTGTTCGTGGGTGAGCACACCGAGCACGTAGGACTGATCCTTGGCCCAGTCAGCGGCGCGGTGCAGTTCGCGGTTGCCGTCTTCGGTGGTGATGACGCGGGCGTAGTGGCCGGTCACTACAGCGTCGAAGCCGAGTGCGAGGGCGCGTTCGAGGAGCGCGGCGAACTTGATCTTTTCGTTGCGGCGCATGCAGGGGTTGGGAGTTCGTCCGGCTTCGTATTCGGAGATGAAGTCGTCGACGACGTCTTCCTTGAAGCGTTCGGAGAAGTCCCAGACGAAGAAGGGGATGCCCAGCTGGGAGCAGACGCGGCGGGCGTCCATGGAGTCTTCGAGGGTGCAGCAGCCGCGGGAGCCGGTGCGCAGGGTGCCGGGCATGCGGGATAGGGCGAGGTGAACGCCGACTACTTCGTGTCCTGCTTCTACGGCGCGGGCTGCGGCGACTGCGGAGTCAACGCCGCCACTCATAGCTGCAAGAATTTTCACTGCCTATCCTTCTGTTCTGTTGAGCCTCTAGAAAGGTACGCCCTATTTGTGCGGGCGGACTTTCCGTTACTGTAGCTACCCATTGTACGCAGGGGCTCGGCGGGATATTGGGCAGTGCACCCTCAGCCAGCCCTCAGCGAACGCTGAGATTGCAGGCTGAGGGCGGTTCAGTATCTTCCTCTGGTGTTCTAGTGCCAGCGGGAGGCGTCCGGCAGTCGCGAGGACAGCCCCGCCTTTGTCGCCTGTTCGTAGGCGGCGGGTAGTGCCGCGATGAGGCGTGCAATATCGGCTCCGGTGGTGGAGTGGCTGAGGGTGAAGCGCTGGCGCCGCGGGCGGTGTCTTCGTCCATTCCCACTGCCATGAGCACGTGGGAGGGGCGGGTCACCCCGGCGTTGCAGGCGGAGCCGGTGGAGCTCGCTGATGCCCCTGCATATCCAGCAGGAAGAGCAGGGTGTCGCCTTCTGCGTTTTCGAAGGTGAAGTGGGCGTTGCCGGGCAGTCGCTTCTGGCCGGGGTATTCTTCGGTGAGCGGGTTTTCGCCGCTCAGGTGTGCCTTCGGGATGAGCGCGCTACTGCCGCAACGAGTTCGTTGCGTAGCGCGGCGATGCGGGCGGATTCTTCGTCGAGGTGCTGTATCGAGTGCACGGCGGCCTCCGCGAAACCCGCGATGGCGGGTGCGTCGATGGTGCCGGAGCGCATGGAGCGTTCCTGGCCGCCTCCGTGTAGGACGGGGTCATCTGCACGGCGCGGGTTGCAACCAGCGCGCCGATGCCCATGGGTCCACCGATTTTGTGGCCGGAGATTGCGAGGGTCGCCACCCCGCTGGCGTGGAAGTCAATGGGGACCGCACCAAATGCCTGCACCGCGTCCGAGTGCACGGGAATACCGTATTCTGCGGCGATAGCGGCAATCTCGGGAATCGGCTGCACGGTACCGACCTCGTTGTTCGCCCACATGACGGTGACGAGCGCGACGTCTTCGGGGTTCTTTTCGATGAGTTCGCGGACGGTCTGCGGGCTGACGCTGCCGTGCTCGTCTACGGGGATCCATTCGAGCTGCGCGCCTTCTGCCTTTTCGAGCCATTCGCAGGTTTCTTCCACGGCGTGGTGCTCGATGGAGGAGACGAGAATTCGGGTGCGCTGCGGGTCTTCTTCGCGGCGCTTCCAGTAGATGCCCTTTGACGGCGAGGTTGTCCGCTTCGGTGCCGCCGGAGGTGAAAATAACCTCGGCGGGTCGGCTCCGATGGCGCGGGCGATGCGTTCGCGGGCGTATTCGACGGTGGCGCGGGCGTCGCGTCCTACGGCGTGCAGGGAAGAGGGGTTGCCGCCGTTGCGCATCTGTTCGACCATGGCGTCGATGGCGGCGGGCAGTACGTCGGTGGTGGCGGCGTGGTCGAGGTAGACGCGACCGTTCTGACGGTTGGTTTCTGCGCTCATGGTTCCTCCCTGCTGGGTTGTTGGGCGGTTTTCCGCCTCGCTTATTTTTATCGCGCTCTATCCACGCTCTTCAGGCGTGTTCACCTGCGGCCGGGTTGGCGAGCGCTACTCCCCCGGGATGTCGGGGCTGTTCGAGGGCTGTTTATAGGTCGCGCGGCACACTTAGGAGCGTGTTCAAGATTCTTTTCTATACCCCTGAGATTCCCGGCAATACCGGCAACGCTATCCGTTTGGCGGCGATTACTGGCGCTGAGTCGCACCTGGTGAAGCCGCTGGGTTTTAATCTTTGATGATGCGCATCTGCGCCGCGCGGGTCTGGATTATCACGACCCTGGCGGTGGTGACGGTGCATGAGACCCTTGAGGATGCGTGGGAGGCTCTGGCCCCGGAGCGTGTTTTTGCGTTTCACGACCACTGCGTCGACCTCGTACGCGGATATTGAGTACCGTCCCGGTGACGTGTTCATGTTTGGCCCGGAGTCGGTGGGTCTGCCCGCTGAGGTTCAGCGGGACCCGCACGTAACTGAGCGCGTGAAGATTCCGATGAAGCCGGGCCGCCGTTCGCTGAACCTTGCCAACTCTGCATCCATTGCGATTTTTTTGAGGCGTGGCGTCAGAACGGTTTTTGAGGGAGGCGCCATCTAGCATGGCTACAGCACACCATAATCTGTCAGGGTCTCTGGTTCAGCAGATTCTGGAGACAACCTCCCTGGCCGAGCAGATTCGTTTGGATCCGCAGAATAGGGAGTTCACGGAGCAGGGCTGGGAGCCGGTCTATTCGGCGTCCCTCATGCCCGTATTGTGGTGATTGGTCAGGCGCCTGGACGCGCCGCTCAGGAGAGCCGCATCCCGTGGAATGACCCGAGCGGCGTGAAGTCGCGCGAGTGGATGGGCGTGACGGATGAGCAGTTCTACAATCCCGAGCTGATTTCGCTGCTACCGATGGATTTCTACTATCCCGGTAAGGGCGCGCACGGCGATAACCCGCCGCGTAAGGATTTCGCACCCAAGTGGCATCCGCAGCTGCTGGAGCTCATGCCGAATGTTCAGCTGATTCTGCTGGTGGGCGCATACTGCAGAAGCACTATCTGGATGGTGTGCATGCCCCGAAAGGCGCAGAAGAATCTGACGGAGACGGTTCGTGCGTGGGAGTCTTATCTTCCGAAGTTCCTGCCGCTGGTGCATCCTTCACCGCTGAATTTTAGGTGGCGGGCAAAGAACCCGTGGTTCGAGCAGGAGGTCATCCCGGCTTTGCAGAAGCGTGTGGGGAGGTTCTCGAGGACGCTTAGCCCGCCCGTTCTGCAGTATCGCTATAGTTTTGCCTCGTCTCGTGCAAGATGCTCCCACCCCGCGTATGGGGTGGAGCATCTTTACATGTGCTGCGTTGTTTAGACTGACCGAGCAGTCTCGTCTGAGCGGGATGCTTCTCAGCCGCGCTGCACCTGCTACTTCAGGATTATGGGCGTTTACTTCTGGCCGTCGGCGTCGCCCAGGGTCACGGTGATGTCATGGGTGGAAGAGCCGCGCTTAATCTTCAGCTTCAGATCAGAGCCTGCTGCTGCGGCACGCACGGTACCGTTGAGCTCGTCGCTCTTGGTCACGGCGTGGCCGTCGGCTTCAATCACGACGTCGCCGGATCGCAGGCCTGCCTTCGCGGCGGGGCTGTTAGATTCTACCGAGGCAATTTCAACGCCACCGGGGATGAGCTTGGACGAGCCCGAACCGGTGTCTGCGGGGCTGTTCTTCACGCTCGCGCCCAGGTAGCCGTGGGTTGCCTTGCCCATGGCAATGATCTCGGAGGAGATGCGCTTGGCGTAGTTGGAGGTAATGGAGAACGCCATACCGTCGGCGGTGCCGCCGTCCTGGCTTGCCTGGCCCTGCGCGTTAATGCCGACCAGCTCGCCCTTGAGGTTCACCAGCGGGCCGCCGGAGTTACCGTGGTTGATGGGCACATCAACCTGAATCATGGGGATGTAGTTCTGGCCCTTCGCGTCAGCAGGCTGCACGCGGTTGACGTTCGAGACTACGCCGGCGGTCACCGATTCGCTACGACGATACGGTGCACCGAGGGCAACCACAGCCTCGCCGGAGACCAGCTTGGAGGAGTCGCCCCAGGTGATGGGCTGCAGGTCCAGACCGGAGGGGCTGATCTTCAGAACCGCCAGGTCAGCGGCAGAGTCCAGGCCCACTACGGATGCGGTGCGCACGGTGCCGTCGCTCAGGCGCACCTCAATGGTGGATGCAGCGTTCGAAGATGCAAGGGTGACCACGTGGTTGTTGGTGAGGATGTGGCCATCCTTATCGAGGATAACGCCACTACCGCCACCGGTGCTGGAGCCGTTTGACGCCATGATGGTCACGGTGGAGGGCAGGACCTTCTTCGCGGTTTCTGCTACGCCTGCCACGGTGGAGGAGTTGCTGATGTTGGAGCTGACGGAGCCACGCGAGGAAGCGCTGGAGGAGCTGTTGTTCGATGCTGCGATGCCGCCTCCGACGCCCGCACCGACGCCGCCGCCGACGAGGGTCGCGAGCAGAGTCGCGGTGAGCACAACACCGGCGCCGTAGCGCTTGTTGTTATCGGTGGCCTGGGGTGCAGGCTGTGCCGACGTAGCCTGGGCGGTAGCCGCCTGGGGGTAGGTGTATCCGGGCGAAGCGTATGCCTGCGGGTATGCGTTCTGACCCTGCTGGTAGTTTGCCTGTCCGTTCACACTCTGCAGGGGGCGGGTTGCATCCGTGACGCCGTCGTTGCCACCGTAAGACCATCCGTTGTTCTGAGTCATAAGTTCTCCTAGAGTCGCGCGTGTGCGTCGCCCTGGGCGCACGCTATCTTTCTACTGTAGAGGGTGTTTTCATGGTGTTCTATATCTTTTTGCTGTTGGTTATCGGGGAGTTCCCTGGGAATTTCTCCCATTTTTTCATTCAGTGCAGATTGGCTGGTGTGGGGCGCCCTGTCGTTCCGCGAAAGTTAGCTTTATTTCCTATACTTTGTCCGCTATTTTTCGTCGCTCTCAGGCTTCTCTTTTAAAGCACTCGGTTTTTCTTCACGGTTTACACAGCCTGACGCGCCCGCATACACAGCTTGAGCACAGGGTCGGTCCGTAATGTTGAAGGCACGTAGAGCCGACGACAAAGGCAAAGGACAAAGGCAAAGGAGAAACCCATGATGATCGGAACCCTGATTTTCTGTGCGATCTTGGCAAGCTCCATCGGTATCGGTGCAGGGTATTGTGGCGTGTTGCTCGGGAATGGTGTACCGCCGTCATCGTGCGGAGAAAGCCGCCGAGTTGGCGCAGCCTCTAGCTACCCAGGCGTTGACCGCCGGTAGGTAGCGCATAAAGTTTGATAGTTTTCGAGTTTGATAGTTTTCCGAGGCGGGAGATGAGAGCCCTGCGCCGGAAGGGGCGAGAATCCCCAGTATGTCCCCGAAGGGCCAGTGTGAGGACCGGCCCGGGTGTGATAGTGAGTTGAGTGATGATTGATGCGGCGTGAGCCCCTGTATGAGGGCTTACGCCGCATCGTCTTTTAACCGTGATGCGGGCGCGGGAGGCACTGTATGAGGGCTTACGCCGCATCGTCTTTTAACCGTGATGCGGGCGCGGGAGGCACTGGTGGAAAGTACCGGCAGAAAGAACCGGTGGAAAGCACCCGGCGCCCCGGCTACTTCCCTTTTAGTATGCGGTAAGGCGAGGGTGCTATGAGCGGCGGGAGATTAGCTGGGTTATGGTGAAGTTATGAGGATTATTTCTGCTGTTTTCGCTCTTGTTGGCGCGCTGCAGGTTATGCCTGCAGCGGTGGCGTCTTCTTTGGACGGCGCAACCCGCCTGTACGCGTTGCTTATATTTGTTCTGATCTGCGCGGTGGTAGCATTTTTTGCGTCGTTGAGCCCCTCACGCCGTCGTGCGCGTGAGATTAGGCGGCAGGTGCTACAACAACAGCAGAACCAGGCGATGAATCAGCAGGTACCGCCCCAGCAGGTACCGCCCCAGCAGGCGCCTTCACAGCCTGCGCCGCAGCAGGTACCTCCGCAGCAGGTTCAGGGCGCAGTGAGCTACCCGATGCACTATCAGCCGAAGCAGGCTCAACAGGTTCAGCAGACTCAGCAGGTTCAGGTGCCCTCGCCTCAGCCTCCTCAGCCGGTGGCGGCACCTTCCCCTCTGGAGCCGATGCAGGTAGGTGGTGAGTCTAGTTCTTCTACAGCCCAGAACTATTCAGCAGAAAGCCCTTCAGCAGAGAACAAGGAGCAGCAGAGCATGCCCCAGAACACCCCGGTACAGGGTGAGGAGCGAGCCCGCGACCTGAAGAGCGCCCCGCGAACAGGCTCCTCAGCAGGCGCCTGAGAGCAAGCCCTCCAATCCTTTTCTCTTTGAGTACCAACCACAAGCTCATTTTCCCGCTCGAGAACGCGCGCGCAGCCGCTACCCCATGGTTCTTTCGGTCGGTACGTCTGAGGATGAGGTCTTTGCCCTACCTGCAATCAACGGTGTGCCGCAGAGCATCTGCTGGTCGGGCACGCAAGAGAATCATGTTCCGCTGAATCAGCGTCCGCGATGGCGACAGATCGAGATTCTCGAGAACTACCTCATGCGTGCGGTCATGAACCTGCAGACGCTGGAGCGTGCGCAGGTTTCTCCGCTGCACAGTTTCAAGGAGACTGCCCAGGCTGACCGCACGGTGCTTGCCGCCGAGCTGGAAGAAACCATCCGGGTGTCTCGGCTGAAGCTGAGCGGGGCGTTGGAGTTCTATGTATCGTTGCCGCGTTTGGCGGAGACGCCGGGCTCTTTTCACTTTTGCCCGTGATCATGCGTTCTCCTGAGTGCCACCGTCATTAGCCTGACGGAGCAGTGCTTTTGAGCGTACCTTCCGTTGGCGCCTGCTGGAGAATACCCTCCCGGATTCTTTTGAACGACCGCCTCTACGCGGTGCGTTATCTGCGTGAGAGCGCGCAGAAGCTGGCGGCTTTTGTGGAGCTGAGCGAATTTTGATCGCGCCATGCGACTTGCCGAGACCTGGAAGAAGACTGCTCGTAAGGGACTCGAAGATTGATGAGGCCAAGGTCTGGAATGAGATGACGGAAGTTGCCTTTGACGTTCTGCCCCAGTTGCGAGAGCGGGCGTTGAAGGGCGTTCAGTCTACGTTGGAGTTTAGCGAGCTTTTCTACCGTTCCAGCGAGGATGGTACGCACCGTATGCTCCGCCCGGAGCAGCTGAGCGAGTTTGAGCTCAAGGGCGTGCAGTCCACGCTGGAGGAGCGCCTGGAGAAGGTGCGTCTTGAGCTTCAGGATGCGGAGTTCTGCGCCGCTGTTCTGACCCTTGCAGGCGCGCGCTGTCATTGAGCTCTGGAGGAGCTTCTTCAGATCGAGCAGGACGGCGTTCTGGCGGAGATTGTGACCGATTTGCGGGCGCTTGCTCACCACTCGCCCGACCTTGCCGAGCAGCCCATCCAGACGTTGATGTTCAGCCGCGAACAGTACGCCCCCGACGGGGAGGACCTACCGACCATTGGCGAGCGCATCCGCGCCCTCTCGAGTGTTCCCGAGGTTCTGGCGTTCGTTCACTACGAGGGACCGGCGCTTCTGACGGGCGTCGCAGATCCGTATAAGGCGTTTTCCGGGGAGGGTTCCTCCGAGGGTCTGCTCTCAGAGGAGAAGAAGTTCTCTTCCATGCCGCTGTCGATGTTGCGCACCCATTCGCGGCTTCTGCAGCAGGTGCTTCGCCTGCAGAATCTGCGGTGAAGCTGGCGTGGGTGAGCAGCTGTAGCGGCTATATGCCTTGGTCCCTGGTTGATCGCCATTTCGTTGGCCCCTCTGCCGCTGATGAGGATTTGAAGGAGCTGACCGAAAATATAGAGGCGCTCGCTGAGCTTCTGGACGCCCGTTCTAACTCCCAGGTGTATAAGGGTCGCGGCGTGCCGACTACGCCTTTCCTGTGGTCGCAGATGCGGAAGCAGGCAGATCGCAGTTCTAGGTTGCTGAATCATGTGCAGTTCTTGGGCTGGATGTACGCCTCGTCTTCACGGGTTCAGGTGGTGGACGGCATGGTACAGAGTATCCACGATGTTGATGCCGCGGAGGTAGTGGAGCATCTGATGAGCAATCTGGAGATTGCGCGTCGGCGCTAATTGACTGAATATCCGGTGAGCCGGGGTCTAGCATGAGGCTAGACTCCGGTTTTCCTGTATACCGGCTCTCCTGTATATCGGCTTTCCTGTATAAAGCCTGGGAAGTCGGTAAACGGGTGGCAAACAGCGGCGCAATATTCTCGTATCTGTGCGTCTGTGTGGCTATGCCACCGCTACACTAATAATGTGACCGGCACTAAGGTGTGCGATGTTCAAGCACACCGTGAAGTGCAGGTCCGTTCATACTTTCACGACAACGGAGGAAAGACCATGACCGAGCACGCCTTTGCGCGTCAGATTCGTCCCGCACGCCCTCGCCTGCGCACTATCTTGGGTGCCACAGTGCTGGCGGCAGGTCTTTCTTGTGCCCCGGCGGTTCTACCGGCTGGTTCTGCATTTTTGAGCACGTCGGCGCAGGCTGCTGCCCCGATGCAGATTACGGGCACCACCGTGTACGATTCCACGAACTCTTTGGGTGATACCTCTACCCTGAAGTCTAAGATTTCGGCTCTGTCGAAGAAGCACAACGTGGATTTGCACGTGGTGGTCATCGATAAGTTTGAGAACCCGTCTACTTCTTCGAGCTGGACGAAGGCGCTTGCCACGAAGAACAATTGGGGTTCTGCCGATGTGGTGCTGGTGATTGCTACCGAGTCCCGCCAGGCGTATTTCTTGGCCGGTAGCACCAAGACCCTGTCGAGCGATCAGCAGACGAAGGTGTATCAGAACTACATTAAGCCGAAGCTGCAGAACAGCGACTATTCGGGTGCGGCGCTGGCTGCGGTTGAGGGTATCGAGGCTCAGAAGGGCGGTAGCTCTTCTGGCGTGGTGACCGGCGTGCTCGGTGTGGGTGCGGCGGCGACCGTGGGTGCTGGTGGTTACGCGATGTACCGCCGCCGCAAGAAGAAGAACGCTCAGCAGCAGCCTCAGCGTTCCTACGGTGCGCCTCGTAATTACTCCCCCATCCCGGAGGTTCCGCTGGAGGAGCTTGCGCACTCGCGCCGGTAGCGCCCTGCTTCAGGCTGATACGACGATGAGCCACGCGAAGCAGGAACTGGATTTTGCGCGTGCACAGTACAGCGACCAGCAGGTCGCCGAGTTTGCTCAGGAGATTGCGCGCGCTGAGGATCTGATGCGTAAGTCCTTCCAGCGTCAGCAGCTTCTGACCGATAGCATCCCGGATACCGAGGCTGAGCAGCGTGCCTGGTTGACTGAGATTATTGATAACTCTCAGGAAGTCACCCGTATTGCTCAGGAGCAGGACGCTAAGCTGGCTCAGCTGCGCAACCTGGAGCAGGAGGCACCTGCCGCTATTGAGGCGCTGGCTCAGCGTCTGCCGCAGCGCGCGCCTCGGTGGAAGAGATTGCCGCCCAGTACCGCGCGTTGAAGGAACGTTACCTGCCCAGCGCTCTGGAGCCCATCTCCAAGACTCCCTACCCTGTTGGAGTCGAACATGGTGCTGTGCGCCGCTGAGGTTGAGAAGGCTCAGGCGACCGTTGCTACGGCACGTTCGGAGGCGGTCGCTCACCTGCGCACCGCCGAGGAAGCCGCCTCGCAGATTCAGGCGCTGGGTGCGGCTGTGCATACCCGTTCGCAGGAACTGGAGCAGGCTCAGCTGGGTCTGAGCACCGATCTGCTGAGCATTCAGCGTGACGTGGCGGAGGCGAAGAGCCTCGCGGCCTCTCAGCGTCGCGATGATTTGGGTGCGGTCGCCGCCGGTATGGAGGCGGTGCTCAACCAGGTCAACCAGAGTGCTTCGGCTCGCCCGAATGACCCGCTGACTCTGGCGAACCAGTCGCGTCAGCTCTCCGCTGAGCTGGATAAGGCAATGACGAATATGCGTGCTACCCGCGAGCGTTCTCGTGCGGCTTCGCAGAACCTGGATCGTACGATGCGTTCTGCCTACGCCGCGGTAAACGGTGCGCGTAGCTACATCAATAACCGCCGCGCTGCGGTGGGCCCGATGACCCTGACCGCTGTTTCTGAGGCGGAGCGTCACCTGGGTCAGGCTCAGCGCCTGGCTTCTTCGGATCCGCTGAACGCCATGAAGGAAGCCAATATGGCTATCCAGAAGGCGACCGACGCACAGAACCGCGCGCAGAGCGAGGTCGGCAACTACTACAACAACCAGAACAACCGCGGCGGTAGCGGCTTCGGCGGCGACCTGGCGAAGGGTCTGTTGCTGGGCGCCTGATGACCGCAATGAACTCCGGCACCAGCAGCTGGGGTAGTAGCGGCGGCCACAGCAGTGGCGGTAGTAGCGGCGGCAGCTGGGGCGGCGGCTTCAGCGGCGGTGGCGACTGGGGGTAGCGGCGGCGGTGACGGCGGCGCTTCTAACCGCCTCGCACTGGCTGTCCTGCCGGTGCTGGCGATCCCTGCCGGTCGGTTTCTGCAGATTTTTCTACAGTCTGACCGGCGGGGCACGTAGCTTACCTCACCGGTTTTTTCCCCAGTCGGAAAACACCCGAGGCAATTTACCAAAAGTTTAGGTAACAGAAATCAGGCGTGCATCATTTTCACAGCATGCACCCAGAAATCTGCCACATAATTAGTTATACGGGCACGGCTCACGAGGAGCGTAGTGCTCCCCCGCAGCCCGTGAACAGAAAGTAGGAGATTATGGCTAAGCAGACCATCTTCGGCCGTATTGCACAGCTCACTAAGGCAAACATCAACGCTCTGATTGATGCAGCTGAGGACCCGGAGAAGATGCTGGACCAGATGGTTCGTGACTACACCAACAACATCCGCGAGGCGGAAGCTGCAGTAGCACAGACCATCGGCAACCTGCGTCTGCTCGAGAAGGACCACGCAGAGGACGTCAAGGCCGCTCAGGAATGGGGCACCAAGGCTCTGGCAGCTTCTAACAAGGCTGATGAATTCCGCGCAGCTGGCGACGTTGCCAACGCTGACAAGTTCGACAACCTCGCTAAGATCGCTCTGAACAAGCAGCTGCTGGCTGAGAAGGCTGCACAGGCTGTTGAGCCTCAGCTGGCTTCCCAGACTCAGGTTGTCAACCAGCTCAAGGACGGCCTGGAGAAGATGCGCTCCAAGCTTGAAGAGGTCAAGTACAAGCGCGATGAGCTGACCGCACGTCAGAAGACTGCAGCAGCTCAGACCCAGGTGAACGACGCTCTGAAGGCGTTCGACGTTCTGGACCCGACCAGCGAGATGAGCCGCTTCGAAGAGAAGGTTCGCCGCGAAGAGGCACGCGTCATCGGTCAGCAGGAGCTGGCAGCTTCCTCCCTGGATGCACAGTTCAACACCCTGGACCAGATGGAGCGCGAGACCGAGCTGGACGCTCGCCTGGCCGCCCTGAAGGCAAAGAACGCCCCGGCTGCTCCGGCTCCCCTGGCTGTGGAAGCTCCCACCCAGACTCTCTAAGCCCGGTCTAGCCTAAGCCCGGTCTAGCGCCTAGCTTCTTGAGCTAAACCTCAAAAGATCCGCCCCGTTCCTGAACTCATCAGGAACGGGGCGGATCTTTATGCGTTAAGGGATGCGAGCCTTAGTTCGCGTAGATGTACAGGTAACCTGCCATCGCGGAGCGGGTGACCGCATGCGTGGAGGTGGAACCGGTACCGATACCGTTGGAGGCGCCCCACGCCAGAGCCTGGGACGCGTAGCCGCCCTGAGTCCTGTGCCGGGGAGCCAGCCGCACGGTACATGAACTCAGCCATGGTGGACTCGGTGACGGCCTCCAGGGGGCGGAAGTCGCTACCGCTGATGCCCCTGCTGGCTCAGCCAGAAAAATCTCCTTGTACGCGGGGTGGTTCGCAGGAACGTCGCTGAACGGCGAAACAGCCGGTGCGTTCACGGCGGGACGACCAGCCACGCGGTACAGGTAGGTTGCCAGCGCGCGCGGTTGACCGATGCGTTCGGGCGGAAGGTGCCGTCCGCGAAGCCGAGCATGATGCGCTGATCAGAGTTCCAGCTGATCTCGTTGTAGTTCGGGTCTGAGTCGGACAGGGTCGCGGTAGCCCAGCGCGGGGTCTTACCGGCGAAGTCCAGGGAGGACGCCAGGATGTGCGGCAGGTCGTAGTCGTGGTGGCTGAAGCCGTCGATCAGCTTCACGCGGGCGTTGAGAAGCCTGCGCTCAGGTATGCGTTGTAGCCGGACTCGACTGCGCCTCGTGCGCTCCAGGTGACGGGGTTGGTGTTACCGGAAGTGTCATTCGCGCCAACCCACCAGTACATAGGCAGGCCCTTGGTGGTTGCGTCAGCGTCCACGGAGCCGTCCGAGTCGCCGCCGGCGACCATGATGGAACCGCCACCGTTACGCCATGCGGTGTTGTGGTCGGTCAGCTCGTAGGTGATGAACTCAGCGCCACCGGAGTAGCCCATGGTCCACACCTGAGAAGCGTCCAGGTTGTTCTGGTTGATGAAGGACTTCGCGAAGGAGCGGAAGAACTCACCGTTGGTGTTCATGTCTTCCCACCAGGTGATGCCGTCACCGGATGCGTTGGTGTCCGGGGAGATGATCGGAACGAAGACCATGTTGCGGGCGTTAGCGATCTTGCCCATTGCCGCGAGCATGCCCTCGTCGGGGGTGTAGACCTTGGACTCGTTACGCTGCCAGTAGTCGCCGTCGAAGTAGAAGACCACGCCAACAGGCTTGGAGTAGTCCAGGTTGTTCGCGTACACGTGATACTGGGAGGTGGTACCCGCCGGGGAGGTGTAGCTCTGGTAGGTTGCGGAGCTCATGGTGCGGGCACGCTGAGTGTTCTGCTGCTTCTGCTCAGACTTCTGCTCGGCCTTGGGAGCGGCGGTTGCCTTACCCTTGGTGAGCGAGTTGCTCAGAATCTCAGAGAAGTTGTAATCGAAGTGGCCCGAGCCGTTCAGAACGGTCGCGGAAGCGTTCGTGTAGCCGGCGTTGCGGTAGGCGTTGTAGCCGCCCTCAACGGCGCCTCGTGCGCTCCAGGTCTGCGGGTAGGTCTCGCCGGTGCCGTCGTTCGAGTTTGCGTACCAGAACATGGGCTGGGACTTCAGCGTAGCCGAGGGGGGTGCCCTCGTCCAGACCACCGCCAGCGACCATGATGGAGCCGCCGCCGTTGCGCCAGGTCTGGGGCTTGGTGTTCAGCTCGTAGGTGATGAACTCGGCGCCACCGGAGTAACCCATGGTCCACACGTTGGAGGAGTCCACGCCGTTAGCCGCGATGAAGGAAGACGCGAAGGAGCGGAAGAACTCGCCGTTACGCTCCATGTCTTCCCACCAGGTCACGCCAGCATCGTAACGGTTAGCATCCGGGGAGATGACGGGCACGAACAGCATGTTCTGTGCAGCGGCGGAGGCAGCCATCTGAGCCAGCTCACCGGAGGGGTCGTAGACCTTGGACTGGTCGTTGCGCCAGTAGTCGCCGTCGAAGTAGAAGACCACGCCAACGGGCTTGGAGAAGTCCACGCCCTCAGCGTAGACGTGGTACTGCGAGGTGGTACCAGCAGGGGAGGTGTAGGACAGGAAAGTCTGGTTGGTGCGGGTTGCTGCCACACCGGATGCTGCCTGAGTAGCCTGTGCGGTCTGCGCGGGCTGAGCGGAAGGCTGAGCCGCCTGGGTAGCCTGCGCGGATGCCTGAACAGCCTGTGCGGACTGGAAGGCTGAGCCGAGCGGGCTGCGCCTGGGCGGTGTAGGGTCTTCTGGATGGGCTGAACCGCGGTCGTTGCGGGAGCCTGCTGAGTCTGCTTTGCCTGTTCTGCCTGCTGGCGGATCTGCACAGCAACCTGCGAGAGGGTGGGCTGCACAGTGGAGGTGAACAGGGACTTCGGAGCCTGGGTAGCTGCGCCGGGGATGTCCTGAACGACGGGTGCGAAATGCGGAAGCAGGGTGCTACCAGGGTGCTACCGAGCACGGAGGGTACAGCGATGACTGCGAGAGAGCCAGCCTTTAACAGTGCGGGGGCGAAGTGCCATGGGTTGTCCTCGTTGTTGGTGTTTCGTGGGGCGCGGACGCCCGAGAGTGGTTGAGTGATAGGTGGTCTATAGGTGAGAAGCCTATAGGCGGTCGGCCTGCGAATGTGATGCCGCATGGAGCAAGTCCAGTAACCGTCCCGTGTGTGTTGCGGGGACGTCCTCGTGTGATGGAGGGTGCAGTATTCATTTCGGAGAGCTACGCGGCGGACCGCGGTGACCACGTACTCAAAGCTACCAGGTCAAAAAGCCTTTTCCAGCGGTTTTTTGGGGCTATTTTTGGGTATCGAACAAGATTCAATCTTAACAAGAGCTTTTTCTAAGCTTCTAGTTTAACTTGAATCACCCTCAAGTAGAGGTTGAATGGGCTATTTTTTTCCTTGATTTTCCGGGGTTTTTTTGAGCGTTTTTTTGAAAGAGTTTCAAAAAAACTCTACAATTAACTTGAATGTTTTCATATGTGATTACAATCACTTTCAGAGTGAATTGTTGCACTCGAAGCCCATTTTTTTGCCAAAAACCGCGGAATTCCGGGGCAGAAACGGGTGATTTCCAAGCCCGGAATATAGGCACCTTTCGCATATTCCACTTTGAGAATGCACTTTGAGGCAAAAACAGCCCCCTCGCCACTCCCCCACCCAGGCATCCTATCGGACCCCTCATCACGCTCTTGAGACCCGCCCCAGAGCCCCCTTCAGGACCCCTTTCAGATCCCCTTTCAAGGAGCTCAAAAGCAGCGTCTCAAGAAGGCGTAACCACCCTCCAGCAACCGCTCGAAGTGACTCCACCACCCCCATGGGCACACCCGCTTGAAGCCCCGATAGACGGACTGAGGAATACCTCGAAAGACGCATCGGGAGACGTTCCGAAAACCAGTCCAGGGTACTTTCACGACGGTTCTATGAAATTCCGTGAGGAGGTTTCAAGAGGGGTTTCGAGAGCCGAAAGATCCACCTCAAAGCACCCCGGAAGGCGGCAGGCTGCCCCCATCAGTCTCCCCGAAGCACCGCCCCGACAAGGTTCAGAAGACCCCCTCCGCAGATTACAGAAGGCAGGAGATACGGAGAGGCAGGAGATATAAAGAAAGCCGCCCAGCAGGCGGCAGAAAGGTAGCACAAGAAGAAGAAAAGTAGGCGGCAAATGAAGACAGGTCGCCGACAGGAAAGGTGCAGGAAGGTGGCGAAAGAAGGCAGACCGGCGGTCGGAAGGTGACGGGAGGACAGCAGAAGGAGACAGGTCGGCGGGAGTACGGGTTTTAGGGAATAAAAAAAACTCCCGATAGCTAAGCTATCGGGAGTTATCCGTTGCGGGGACAGGATTTGAACCTGCGACCTCACCGATCTTGTTTGCTGTCGTTCCCACGACTTGGATTTTAAAAGGCGCCACCTTTGGCTCCTATATATTTTCTACCGGGTTTCTGTTGGCTGCGATAAGTTCGGGGTTTTTACTAACGTCGGTGAAACGTGCATAGCTATACTTCACTTGGAAAAGCGTATGTGAGGATAGCTGCACTTCCAACGGATGGGTTTCAAGTGACGGCAAAAGCGAAGTCAGCGTTTGCTAAACTGTTCTATCGAATCAGTCCCGAGTCTCTGCACGAGTCACGGGCCCCGACGCAGGGTGGTGCCTGTCTTGGCGTTTTCAGCCCGAATAATGCACGCTGGGCGGTTTTGGTCGTCGGTGATGATGTCGTCCCACATGAGAGTTCTTGCTTCGCTTACGCGCACCCTGTCGTATTTGAGCAGGGTTAGGGTCGATGCGCAGCGGTGGACGGCAACGCGGTCCTCAGCGTGTACCCTGCCTCGTTTGGGTGGTACTAGTGTGGGTGACCAGGTATTGGTCGGGGGTTGTGGGTAGAGGTCGAGGTCCTTGATGATGAGCGGACTTCTACCACCGCGATCTTCAAAGGACCTCCTGTTGACTTCTTACCGTGACGGATCATGGGGCAGCCACACACAGAGCACGATGCAGTATTCACAGGAACGAGGCAAACACGACCAACTGAAAGAGTGACTTTCCCGCACCAGAAAGCCGAAAAGTCACCCAACCAGCAACACGTAGTGTCCTATAACCCAGAAAGAAAGCTCTCCCTGGAAGCCACTGAGGCTTCCAGGGAGAGCAGTCAGAGAGTGCGAAAGACGAATACACCGCTATCAAGCGTGAGGCGGCCGATGGGGGAGTCGTAGGTGGCGAGCGCCGGATCAGAATTGCTCGGGGTGATCGCGGTAGGCATACGCCCACACTGTCACGGCGACAGTCACAGCGCGAGTCCACGCGTCACGGACAGCGTCCAGTTCTGCGCCCTCGAAGCCCTCCGCCAGGAGACGGTGCCCGACCTCCACAGTCGGCGCGATGAAGGCGAGCACGTAGCGCAGAGGCACGAATGGCGTCGAGTCCGCCCCATCCGCCGCGTTCTTCGCCGCGGTCATGTGTCGAGCTCCGATCAGGTACTGGTAGTCCAACCACGCCTGATCCCGCTCGCGCGTGCACATGTCGATGATCCACTGGGCGAATCGGGGCTTTGACGCCTGCGCGTACTCGGGGTTCGGCTGTCCATCCGGATGCGCGGAATGTGCTGCCAGGTAGGTCTTTTGAGCCAAAATCCCGCGCCACGTGTCGACCATTTCCATGGCATGCGGCGCCAGGATGGGTTCTGCTCGCGCGAGCAGCTCTGCGTCACCGGGCTGGACGTGCGCGGCGGCCTCAATCTGGCGTAGATCCTCGAGTGTGAGCGGAGACGTGGGGACGGCATCGGTGCCGTAGGTGTACCCCGACGAGTGGTCGTAAGCGGTCATGCGAACCTCCTTGAACTTATGCGTCATTGTAGAACGTGCTCTTGCTCAGGTCAAGTCCTGTGGAGTGGTGTAATCGTTTTGTGTCCTTCGGGTTGGGTTATGCGCTGAGTTGGAGTGGGGTGTCCTCCTGCCCGGTGGGTTGTGGTGTGAGTCGTGATTTGGTGAGGATGTCGAGGCTGAGGTAGCGTCGGCCTTCGGCCCATTCGTCGTTTTGTTCGGCGAGGACGGCTCCGACCAGGCGGATGATGGCCTGGCGGTTGGGGAAGATTCCCCACGGTGTCGGTGCGTCGGCGGATTTCGCGGTTGAGGCGCTCATTGGGGTTGTTGGACCAGATCTGGGTCCACACCCCGGTTGGGAAGGACGCGAACGCGAGGACGTCTGCCCTGGCTTGATCGAGGTGATCACACACGGCGGGGAGCTTGTCGTGCACGTAGTCCAAGAGCCGGTCGTATTGAGCGTTGACCGATGCTGCGTCGGGTTGGTCGTACACCGAGTGCAGCATCGCTTTGACGGCGGGCCATAGTGCTTTGGGGGTGACCGACATGAGATTAGCGGCGTAGTGGGTGCGGCATCGTTGCCAAGTGGCTCCGGGCAGGTTGGCGGCGATGGCTTCAACCAGGCCCAGATGGGCGTCACTGGTGACCAGGCGCACGCCGGTCAGGCCTCGGGCGACCAGGTCGGAGAAGAACTCCTTCCAGGCTGGAGCGGTCTCACTGGTAGATACGCGCACCCCCAGCACTTCGCGATGTCCGTCATTGTTGACTCCGGTGGCAACCAGAACCGCGCACGAGACGACGCGTCCTCCTTCGCGCACTTTCATGGTGAGCGCATCAGCGGCAACGAAGGTGAAAGGCCCGGCATCGTGGAGGGGCCGGTTGCGGAACTGGTCCACGTGCTCGTCCAGGTCGGCTGCCATGCGTGAGACCTGGGACTTGGACAGTCCTGTGATCCCCAGGGTTTTGACGAGCTTGTCCATACGGCGTGTAGACACTCCTGCTAGGTAGCAGTCAGCGACCACTGTGATCAAGGCGCTTTCGGAGCGTTTGCGCCGTTGCAGTAACCATTCTGGGAAGTAGGTGCCTGAGCGCAGCTTGGGGATCGCCACGTCGATGGTGCCGACCCTGGTGTCCAGGGGCCGGTGGCGATACCCAGGGTTAAGGGTCAAAATGTGTGTCCGGAATCGCGGATTTTCACGGATTGACCTGTAGGTTTCCGGAAAGTATATGCTCCGGAAGCATATATCTAGCCCCCGACGGGAAATCCTCGGTGTGGCAGCCGTGATGTGCTATGCGCGGCGTGGTGTGGTGTCGCAATGTCGAAGAACCAACCACGCGCCACTGCGGCGGTGAAATGAAACGCAACGGCACCACCAGCAAAGGCACCACCAGATGGCGCCGCAAACAATGCGGCGCCTCCAGCGTCAAACGTCGAAACGACATCACCAACGCGGCAGTGTTCACCCAGTTCATCGAGCATTGCACCACCGCAATATCACTCGACGACCCTAGCCAAACGAAACGGTGTTAGCCGCGCCACCATGAAGCGGCGCTTCAAGTGGTGCTGGCTCGTTGATGTGCCTGACCCCACCGCTAAGCCACCACAAGCGGATCTACGACCAGGTATTTCTCGATGGCACCTACACCGCCGGTGGTCTGCCTGATCGTCGCGGCGACCATCGACCACGTGATCGCCTGGCACTGGTGCAAACACGAAACCACCCGCGACTACCAACTGCTCGCTGAACGCATCGAAGCCCCACTCATCGCCGTCATCGACGGCAGCCAAAGCGCATACAGCGCAATCAAAAAGTGCTGGCCGACTACGAAAAATTCAACGCTGCCTCGTCCACGCCCAACGCGTGGTCCGCCGCTACACCACCACCAACCCACGCACCGATGCCGGGCGCACCATCTACCGACTTGCGCTGAAACTGACCCGGATCACCACACTGGATGAAGCCGCCGCGTGGGGTGTGCAACTGCACGAGTTTTTCAACGATCTACCGGGAATGGATGAACGAGAAAACCATGATCAAAGACCCCAAAACAGGTGCATGGACCCGCGTGTGGACCCACCACAACGTGCGCAAGGCCTACAACAGCCTCAACCATCTTTGGCGGTCCGAGATGCTGTTTGTCTACCTCAACCCGCCAGCAGGAGTCCTTGCGCCCGAGCGGATCAAATCCACCACCAACAGCTTAGAAGGCGGCATCAACGCCCAGCTCAAACTGCTCGCCAGAACCCACCGCGGCAGATCAGGCGAACGACAACGCCGCATGCTGGATTGGTGGCTCTACTTTAAAAACGGAACTGCCTGACGATCCAGTACGAATCGCCAGGCAGTCCGACTGAGACCAGGGCCAACTCGCCAAAGTATCCACCCTGACCCAAACCGAGAACCAAGCCGACCACGAAACAGGACGCCCAGCCCTCTACGACAACGCTATCGACACCGACTACACCCACTCAATCGGCATTCAAAAAGGCCAAATCTAACCCCCGCGACACGCCGAGCCAGACACACATTTTGACCCTTAACCCTTTAATGGATATAATTAGACCCATGTTGATTTCAGGTACCGCTTTCTTGCGGTTGCGCACCAACCGCTAAGGCGGTTTCCTACCCCGTAGGTTAAAAACCGCTCCGGTCCTTTAGCCGGGCGGCTATTTGTCATGCCCGGCTCCCTTTCAAATCCAAGGAGCACACCTGATGTCTGCATACGGACACGGCCGTCACGAGCATGGCCAAAAATTTTTCTCACCAACCACAAGATCATCAACTCCATCATCGACCTTGTGAAACAAACCTCCGGCCCCATCATTGAGATCGGACCAGGAAGCGGTGCCCTCACTCACCCGATGGCCCACTTGGGGAGGGCGATAACGGCAGTTGAAGTGGACGCAAAACTAGCTGCCAAAATCACACAAGAAACCTCCTCGGCGGCGGTCGAAGTGGTCCATGATGATTTCCTTAACTTCCGGTTACCCGCCACTCCCTGCGTCATTGTGGGAAACATTCCCTTTCACCTCACCACTGCCATTCTTCGAAAGTTGCTGCATGCGCCAGCATGGACTGACGCTGTACTCCTCATGCAGTGGGAAGTCGCTCGCCGCCGGGCCGGGGTAGGCGCAAGCACGATGATGACGGCTCAGTGGTCCCCATGGTTCACATTTCACCTGGGTTCTCGGGTACCAAGGCCTGCTTTCCGGCCACAGCCAAACGTTGACGGGGGGATCTTAGTGATCCGCCGGGTGGGTGACCCGAAGATTCCGATAGAGCGGCGCAAAGCCTTTCAGGCGATGGTGCACACCGTTTTCACTGCCCGGGGACGCGGGATAGGGGAAATTCTCCGAAGGGCAGGGTTGTTTTCATCACGTTCAGAAACACAATCATGGTTGCGCTCGCGAGGAATCGACCCCGCGACCCTACCTCCCAGATTGCACACCAACGACTGGATCGATCTCTTCCAGGTGACTGGTTCCTCTCTACCTCACCATCGACCCATTTCACCATCGGGAAGTAGTCAACGACCTCCTCAACGGAAAAACCGAAGCCGGCGGCGTTAATCCCCACCAAAACCGAAATCCACCAGTAGTACTAAAAAGGGCTCTTCCGGTTTTTAGAGTGCATTGATTAGTTCGCCGGGGGTTCGGGCGTGGCACTAAGATATTGGGGTCCTTGGCTTTGTAGGAAAAAGGTATCTAATCCATCCGTACAAAACTAAGGACCTACTGTGCAGCCTAACGGAAATGTCATCGTCGATACCATCTGCCGCACCGCAAAACTAGGAACTACTATCACCGGTGCCACAGAAAACGGGCTCTTCATAATTGGGGGTGTAGTTGGGGTCTGAATCCGCCGGTTTCGAGGAGGCGCGGGTGATGTAGTGGGTGAGGTTACGGAACCCGAGGGCGGAGCCGCGTAGGTGTTCGAGGCGTCCGTTGATGGCTTCGGTAGGGCCATTGGAGGTGTGGGGGTGGTCGAAAGTAAGCCAGGATGTCCCCGGCTCGGCGTTTGAGTGTCCTGCCCAGCGTGATGAGCTCGGTCAGACCCCTCGGTACACGCGTGGAGGTCAGGGTGTTGATTTCGGCTTCCATCAGGGCCTTACCCGCGTCCGTGTCGGGCGCGCGGTAGGCGTCGATGATGTTCTGGTAGGCGCTCCAAGTGACCTCGAGCGCGACGTGCTCCTCACCGGAAAAACAGGTTGAGTAGTTGGTGCTGCTGGCGTGGCGTGAGCAGGCATGAGCGGGTGTGTAACATCCTGCGGGCCTTGTACAGGGGGTCGGTGGCACGCCCGCGCCGGTGGTGGAGTTCTTGCTGAATGCGTCTGCGACACTCATCCAAGGCGTTGCCAGCCAGGTGCACGACGTGGAAGGGGTCCATGACCGCCCTCGCGCCGGGGAGTTCTTCAGTGGTGCGCTTTTTGAACCCGGTGAATCCATCCATCGCGACGATCTCGATGCGGCTTCGCCACGTGTCGGGGCGGGAGGCCAGCCAGGTTTTGAAGACCTGCTTGGAGCGACCCGGGACCATGTCCAAGAGTCGGGAGGGGCCGCTGCGTTCTCGGATGGGTGTCAAGTCCAAGATAACGGTGACGTATTTGTCTCCGTAGGGGGTGTGGCGCCACACGTGTTCATCCACCCCGATGACACGCACGCCATCGAACCGAGTTGGATCATTGATCAGTAGACGCTGGCCTTCACCCAGGACAGCGGTGTTGGCGGTATTCCAGGACACACCGAGGGCCTGGGAGATACGCGCCACCGTCAAATGATGAACGACCAGCCCAGTGAGCGCCCAGCGCACCGCCGCACGCGAGAGCTTGGCGCGCGGATCAGCCGCTGGCTCATATCTTGACGCCACACATGGGCGCACTCCTGGCACCGGTAGCGGCGCACGCTCACGTGCAAGATCGTGGGGCGCCACCCGTAAGGCTCGTGCGCCAAGCGCCTGATCACCGTGTCACGCGACTCGCCCTGGCATCCGCAGCGTCGACACCACCGGTCCTCACCAGCAATCCGGCAAGCCAACACTGCATGGTCTGGCCACATGCGCTGGCCCGTCACTTCCAGGCCCAGGTCATCCAGGCGCGTGAACGCGCTCAGGTCAGGGCGATCAAAGATAGTATTGGCCATGTCGAGGTCTTTCAGATGGACGGTGTAGCAATCTCCATCATCGGAAGACCTCGACCCCTACCCGCCACGACACGCCCAACCCCGCCCACAACACCTACACCCTCAAATGCGAAGAGCCCTTTTAGGTACTTGCTTTCCTAAAACTGATGTGATACAATGATTTAATCCAGAAAAGGAGTAAAAAATATGCGGCAAGGTATTCTTAAATAAAATTTGATAATGGGCGCAAAAATGATTGCCCCTTGCAGGGGCTTAGTTTTTGTACCCAATTTAAGAATACTTTTGCCTTTTTAGTAAATATCGTGACGGACAGCGGCTCATGTAAGCCGTCATACTTCTGTTTGTCCGAAGTCATGATCCCCAGCGGTAAAAGTATTAGCTGCTGGGGATTTTTGCGCCCATTTGGGCCTTGTATGGAGGATAGACATGAACATTATCAATATCGGGATTCTTGCCCATGTAGACGCTGGAAAGACAACCTTGACGGAGAGCCTGCTATATGCCAGCGGAGCCATTTCAGAACCGGGGAGCGTCGAAAGGGACAACGAGGACGGACACCATGCTTTTGGAGCGGCAGCGTGGGATTACCATTCAAGCGGCAGTCACTTCCTTTCAGTGGCACAGATGTAAAGTCAACATTGTGGATACGCCCGGCCACATGGATTTTTTGGCGGAGGTGTACCGCTCTTTGGCTGTTTTAGATGGGGCCATCTTGGTGATCTCCGCTAAAGATGGTGTGCAGGCCCAGACCCGTATTCTGTTCCATGCCCTGCGGAAAATGGACATTCCCACCGTTATCTTTATCAATAAGATCGACCAGGCTGGCGTTGATTTGCAGGGCGTGTATCAGTCTGTTCGGGATAAGCTCTCCGCCGATATTATCATCAAGCAGACGGTGTCGCTGTCCCCGGAAATAGTCCTGGAGGAAAATACCGACATAGAAGCATGGGATGCGGTCATCGAAAATAACGATGAATTATTGGAAAAGTATATCGCAGGAGAACCAATCAGCCGGGAAGAACTTGCGCAGGAGGAACAGCGGCGGGTTCAAGACGCCTCCCTGTTCCCGGTCTATCATGGCAGCGCCAAAAAGGGCCTTGGCATTCAACCGTTGATGGATGCGGTGACAGGGCTGTTCCAACCGATTGGGGAACAGGGGAGCGACGCCCTATGCGGCAGCGTTTTCAAGGTGGAGTATACAGATTGTGGCCAGCGGCTCATCTATTTGCGGCTATACAGCGGAACGCTGCGCCTGCGGGATACGGTGGCTCTGGCCGGGAGAGAAAAGCTGAAAATCACAGAGATGCGTATTCCATCCAAAGGGGAAATTGTTCGGACAGACACCGCTTATCCGGGTGAAATTGTTATCCTTCCCAGCGACAGCGTGAGGTTAAACGATGTATTAGGGGACCCAACCCGGCTCCCTCGTAAAAGGTGGCGTGAGGACCCCCTCCCCATGCTGCGGACGTCGATTGCGCCGAAAACGGCAGCGCAAAGAGAACGGCTGCTGGACGCTCTTACGCAACTTGCGGATACTGACCCGCTTTTGCGCTGCGAGGTGGATTCCATCACCCATGAGATCATTCTTTCTTTTTTGGGCCGGGTGCAGTTGGAGGTTGTTTCCGCTTTGCTGTCGGAAAAATACAAGCTTGAAACAGTGGTAAAGGAACCCACCGTCATTTATATGGAGCGGCCGCTCAAAGCAGCCAGCCACACCATCCATATCGAGGTGCCGCCCAACCCGTTTTGGGCATCCATCGGACTGTCTGTTACACCACTCCCGCTTGGCTCCGGTGTACAATACGAGAGCCGGGTTTCGCTGGGATACTTGAACCAGAGTTTTCAAAACGCTGTCAGGGATGGTATCCGTTACGGGCTGGAGCAGGGCTTGTTCGGCTGGAACGTAACGGACTGTAAGATTTGCTTTGAATACGGGCTTTATTACAGTCCGGTCAGCACGCCGGCGGACTTCCGCTCATTGGCCCCGATTGTATTGGAACAGGCATTGAAGGAATCAGGGACGCAACTGCTGGAACCTTATCTCTCCTTCACCCTCTATGCGCCCCGGGAATATCTTTCCAGGGCTTATCATGATGCACCGAAATACTGTGCCACCATCGAAACGGTCCAGGTAAAAAAGGATGAAGTTGTCTTTACTGGCGAGATTCCCGCCCGCTGTATACAGGCATACCGTACTGATCTGGCCTTTTACACCAACGGGCAGAGCGTATGCCTTACAGAACTGAAAGGGTATCAGGCCGCTGTCGGCAAGCCAGTCATCCAGCCCCGCCGTCCAAACAGCCGCCTGGACAAGGTGCGCCATATGTTCAGTAAGATCACTGGTTGATTTCCGATCCCAACCGAACACATTGAGCTGACGGCACGCTCCCGCAGTTAACCGAACGCCCCCGAGGTCCTATCCGGGCCCCGGGGGCGGCATTTTCCCAGTTGAAGGAATGGTGGAGATGTGTTTCGATGGGTCCGGTGGCCATGCTCCGCCCGCCGCCCGGCACCTCTTCCCAGACTCAGCCGGACGGTCGGTCCGTCTATTCCGTTTTTCTCCTAGGCTAGGCCAGCGGGGCATCGCCCCTCTCTGCGCGCGCCCTCTCGATGAGCCCCGGCGTCAGGTCGAGATCGCCGAGCGGCACGTCCTCCACGCCGTAGGCGTCCAGCAGCGCCGCCGCGTCCTCCCCGAGCATCGCCCTGAAGGCGCGCGCGGGCGTCGCGAAGCCGAGCGCGCCGCGGGGCTCGGAGTTCACGTGCGACATGGCCAGCGCCAGGTCGGCCGGGGCGAGCCGGTCGAACCTGATTCCGGCGCCCTTGGGCAGCAGCTTCCTGATCTCGACGTGGTTGCGCTCGCAGGCGCCCTTCTGGTCGCTGCGCCTGGGGTCGCAGTAGAACAGCCTCGTCTCGCCCGGCCCCTCGCCGAGCAGCGCCGCGATCGCCGCCTCGTCGGAGAACTCGGCGCCGTTGTCGGTGAGGACGGCGCGGAACACGCGGCGCGTCCCGTCGGCGCCGAGGATGGCCCGGACGCCCTCCAGGGCGTCCGCGACGCACCCGGCGGTCTTCTCCTCCAGCGGCAGCGCGAGCTGGAGCCTGCTGGGGCGGTGCAGCAGCGTGAGCAGGCAGGCGGAGTCCTCCCGGGCCCCCTCGACGGTGTCCATCTCCCAGGCCGCGGCGCACGCGTCCTCCCCGAGGGCGAGGAACGCGGCATGCGACCTGCGGGCGGAGTGGCGGGTCGCCGCCCGGCCCGCGGCGCGCTTCCTCGGCCTGTAGCCGACCTTGCGCCTGAGCTCCATGTTGGTCATGCCGTCGTAGCCCGCCGAGACCCAGCGGTAGATGGTCGACGGCGACAGGTCCACCGGGCCGCCGTTGCGCGCCGCCATCTGCTCGGGCGACAGCCCCCGGCGCAGGCAGTCCCTTATCGCCTCCAGCCTGGCCGCCGCGGCGGGCTCGTCGGCGTCTATCCCGCGCCTGGACGAGACGAGGACCGAGTCGGCGCACAGCTGCGCGGCCCGGGCCTCGTAGAAGACGTGGGGGCGGCGCTTGCAGCCGATCGCGCGGTACCGGCCGCACCCGTTGCAGCAGCGCGGCCACGCCGCCAGGCGCGGGCAGGCCGCCGACAGGTCGGCGGAGGCGTCCACGCGCTCGCCGCGCCTGGCCTTCGGCGCCGTCACGAACCTGTGCGACGCCACCTCGGCGCTCACCGTCGAGGGCGACCTGCCCAGCTCCCTCGCGATCTCCCTGCACGACGCCCTGCGCTCCAGCATCCTCTGGACCGTGTCCCGCTCGTGCCTCGTGAGCCTTCCGTAGGCCCTCGGGACCGCCCTTGCGGAGCCGCTCTTCTTCTTTCCGGACATGCCGTCCTCCGATCTCCCGGGGCCGGCCGATCCGGCCCTCAGGGTATCGGGTTCCCACATTCATCCGCACATGTGCGGATGAATGTGGGAGGTGTTCGGATAAAGTTGATAATCAAGGTGAAGTCTCCAGCTCCAGCTACATGGATGTGTTCTATCCGAAGTACCAGGTGACCTGGGATATGATGAACGTTGCCGGTCCGAACAGCATGTTCATGCACTGCCTGCCCGCCAACCGTGGCGAGGAAGTCGTCGACGAGGTCATGGACGATCCCGAGCGCTCCCTGTGCTGGGTCGAGGCCGAGAACCGCAAGCACTCCATTCGCGCCATCCTGGCCACTCTGTGCCCCCAGAGCGAGCCCGACGAGCAGAAGGCTGCGGCATACCGCGCCACCATCAATGAGCGCATGGCCGCTCTCGGTAAGCACGGTCTGTAAGACGTACCAGGTCGGGCGAGCTACGGCTCGCCCGCCTTCGCAGGAGATGGGCGACCTCATGGCCATCGGCGAGGAGAACTGCAAGGTCTCCGACGACAACCGAGTGCATCAAGGGCGCCGACTTCATCTACACCGACGTGTGGTATGGCCTGTACGATGCTTTCTGATGGGCGGCAGCAGATGCTTGTCTCTTGCTGCCCATCATCTGCGCCACTGCGCGTAGGCACTGGCGCCCTGTCTGAAGTTAAACAGACCTTTCGAGTGTGCACGAAGTGATTGCGCCAACAACGAAGCCCCAACCTGCTCGCTAACTCATGGGCAAGCCACCTGAGACTACTCATTTCCCCTACTAGCAATGAAGGCCTGCAACCTGCAGTTTTGCAAACTGCTTGAAAGGCGCCTGCGTTGATTCACTTCCTATTGCAGCTGGCGGCTCGCACACGAAAAGGCACTTGAGTTTCAAAGCGGGCGTTTTCGTCGATATCGAACCTCTAAAGGCTGTCCGCCGTGCCCTTTGGGACAAAAACGAAAACTCAAAGCCCCGAGTTTGGAATGAGTTTTTGAGATTGCCCCGGCTTTTGTCCCCGAAGCCGATGAAACACGACATAGTGTTACTTGGCGGCACTCGGTTTGAGACGGCATCGAAAACTGAGGACAACTGGAATGTCGGGACAGTAAAACTGAAGCCATCGAGTGGGAGTAGGCCGATAGGGTTCTGACCTGCGATTTTGAGTGCCGCACTGTGCCGCTGAGTTTCGTTTCGTACGAGAGTCATGACAAAGCCACCAGCGACGGAGATGAGTAAAAGCGATTAAAGAGCCTCCGTTCCCTGCGTTGGGACGGAGGCTCTTTCTTTGCCGTTTTACTCCCTTGTCTCCGTTCGGGGATTATTTCTTGCTCATTTAGGGCTATTCGCGCTGAAAGATTTTGACTAGCTTGGTGTCCTTTATTTCGTAGACAATGTCTGCGACGTTCTCGACCAGCCTCTTATCGTGGGAGACGAACACTATCGTTCCGGCATAGGCGCTCATCATCTGCTCGAGGGCTTCGGCGCTCTTGATGTCCAGGTAATTTCCAGGCTCGTCCATGAGCAAGATGTTGTATCTGCCCAGCAGCATCTTCGCGAGTAGCAGCTTGATGACTTCGCCTCCCGAGAGAACGCCAACGTCCTTTGTCAGGTCGCGCGGTCCGATTCCCATAGAGGCGAGGATGCCTCGAATTTCGGTCATGCTGTACTCGCAACCATCCTGCATGAACGAGATCGCAGACTGACGGGCGTCGAACTTGTAGCCTGTTTGCTCGAAGTAACCGATCTCTGCCTTGGGAGAGATGTTGATACCGTCGGCGCGTCGAGCGATTGCCTTCAGCAGGCTGGTCTTTCCTGTACCGTTGCCACCGGTGATGGCCACTTTGGCACCGAGCGGTATCTCGAATTTCGCGTGGTCATAGAGCATGCAGTTGCCGAAGCTCAAGCTGAAATCGTCTGCCGAGATGGGAAATTTACTATGCAGTTCCAGGGCCTTGCTCTGGCGGAACCGCACGGCGCGAATGCTATCTGGGGCCTCAATCCCTTCGAGCGCTTCGAGGCGCTTCTCCATGTCCTTAGCCGCCTGGTACATCCTCTTCTGTTTGGTGCCGGTTGCTTTCTGATGCCCCAATCGACCTGCATACTCGTTGCTTTTTTTCGCAGCCTTCCGCTTGGCGTCGACCTGCCGTGCTTTTTTCCGTTGTTTTTCGATGGCGGCTTCGAGGCGATCGCGCTCGCGCATCGCCTCTTCGTATCGAGTCGCCTGAGCTTTGCGCTCTTCTTCTTTCTGTCGCAGATAGTCGGAGTAGTCACCCCAGAATTCGGAAATACCGCCGTCTTTGAGCTCCCAGATCTTGTCTACCACCTGGTCGAGAAAATGACGGTCATGGCTCACGATGAGCAGAGCCCCATCAAATGCCTTGAGTTGTCCGACGAGAAGGCGGATGCCGTCTTGGTCGAGGTGGCTCGTAGGCTCGTCGGCGAAGATCGCGCTTGCATGCTGGGAGAGTGCAGAGGCAATCTTGGCGCGTGTTTCCTCCCCGCCGCTCATCGTCTCCTGCGCCACTCCGGCGACGTTGAGACGGGAGAGCATCTCACCACTGTCCTGAGCCGCATCAAGGTCGAGTTCATCGAGTTGGCCGATGAGGGCAATGCTGCCGAAGCGCCTGACGTCGGCGTCCGCAATGGTAAGATTGCCGCTCAGAATTTTAAGCAGGCTGGTTTTGCCTGCGCCATTGTCTCCCACCAAGCCGATGCGATCGTAGGAGTAGATTTCCAACTCTTCGATATCTAGGATATCGCGGCCGGCATATTCCAAAAAGATGTCTTTAGCTTTGACTATGAGTTCCATAGGTTGAACCGCCTTTTGTGTATTAGCGTTTTACTGGAAGCGCAGCCATGCCAAAAAAGATTGCTCACGTCGATTTTTCGCCTTTGCCCAATTGCCGGCGCGAGCGTTTTGACCTTGCGCAAGCCGGCAAATCCGAAAATGATAGTTGGCGACGAATAAGGAGCGCGATGCGGAATGTCGGTGCAATACCTCGTCGTCGCAAGGGCTTGAAGGCTGACGCTTGAACCGATGGCTGCTGCCTCTTTTTTTCGAATACTTGGGCTATTGAATCTGCCCGGTATCTCTTTTCCCCGCGTTTCGGACGCTCGGAGCAAGCAGCATAGCCATCGCAAGCAGTACCATGGTCGCTCCAGAGCCGACGAACCATAACGGAGCTCCAAGCAGATCCGCAAAAACGGAGGGGGCTGCGAGGCCCATGGGCATGGCCCACGCCATGATGGTTCCGTAGAGGCCGAAAACGCGGCCTAGGTACTCAGGAGGTATCTGCTCCTGCATAAGGGCAGTCTGGGTTCCCGCGTACAACGGGGAGCATGCGCCCATAAGAAAGCTCACCGGCAGGAAAGCAGCGAACAATGACGGGCCGAGCGATCCGGATACGATTGCGGCAATGCCGAAGCCGGCAATCGCGGCGACCATGGTGAACGACCTATTGCGGAACCCTCCCGTGGCCGCCAAAATGCCGGACCCAGCCAGCATGCCTGCAGAAAAAAGGATTTCCACCAAAGCGGCATCCCCCGTGCTACCGCCAAAATGCCCCAAGGTCATTATTGGGAACAATGCCGCGAGCGGAGAGAACGCGAAAGCGAAGACGAACCCGCACCAAAGAAGGGCGAACAGCCCCCTGTACTCCCTAATCAGCTTGTAGCCGTCCGAAATCTCAGAGAAGAGCTCTCGAACCTTATTGGAAAAGGACAAGCTGCGGTCGGCTTCATCGAGGCCCCCTGCGTCTATCTGTGCGGCGAGGACGGCTAAAGAAGCGAAAAGCGCTCCCAGCACGTCGAGGACAATCATAGCGGTAATGCCCGCCACGGGATAAATCACTGCTGCAAGCGCGGCGCCAAGAATGTATCCGCCGGACTGAATCGCCTGAGTCACCCCCGATAGGCGAACGAGATGCTCTGGCGGGGCGAGATGGGGCGTGAGAGATTGGGAGGCTGGCGTGTAGAACGAAGTACCAACTGCACGGAGAAACAGGGCGATGAGAATTAGCCATGCAGGTAAGCTGCCGGCCAACGAGGCAATCGCCAAGGCGGCACCCACCGCGGCAATGAAGAGGTCGGCGCCGATGAGGACACGTTTCAAAGGCAGTCTGTCGACAACGGCGCCCGCAAGGATTCCGAACAAAGCAATCGGCAGAAAGCCTGCCAGCGATGCTAAGGAGAGGAGAGAAGACGACCCTGTCGTGAGGGCGAGATGCCAAATAAGACCCATTTGGAGAATCGAACTCGTCAATGTCGAAACGAGCTCCCCGCCCCATACGAAACAAAGCTTGAATTGCCATGAATGGCACAGCAGAACAGACCTGCCCCGAGAGGTTTCAAATATCATGGTTATGTCCAATCGTGAAATGGCGTGCAGAAAAACAGCGCGACGCCACAACAGCGCCGCTTTCTAGGCGCTCATCCACGTGCGGAAAAGACCAACCACGACACCCCTCCTTTGTTAATTCGGTCTGGCAAACCTCCATGAACTTATGCGTCAATTGTAGAACGTGCTCTTGCTCAGGTCAAGTCCTGTGGAGTGGTGTAATCGTTTTGTGTCCTTCGGGTTGGGTTATGCGCTGAGTTGGAGTGGGGTGTCCTCCTGCCCGGTGGGTTGTGGTGTGAGTCGTGATTTGGTGAGGATGTCGAGGCTGAGGTAGCGTCGGCCTTCGGCCCATTCGTCGTTTTGTTCGGCGAGGACGGCTCCGACTAGGCGGATGATTGCTTGTCGGTTGGGGAAGATTCCCACGGTGTCGGTGCGGCGGCGGATTTCGCGGTTGAGGCGTTCATTGGGGTTATTGGACCAGATCTGGGTCCACACCCCGGTGGGGAAAGACGCGAACGCGAGGACGTCTGCCCTGGCTTGATCGAGGTGATCACACACGGCGGGGAGCTTGTCGTGGACGTAGTCCAAGAGCCGGTCGTATTGAGCGTTGACCGATGCCGCGTCGGGCTGGTCATACACCGAGTGCAGCATCGCTTTGACAGCGGGCCATAGTGCTTTGGGGGTGACCGACATGAGATTAGCGGCGTAGTGGGTGCGGCATCGTTGCCAAGTGGCTCCGGGCAGGTTGGCGGCGATGGCCTCAACCAGGCCCAGATGGGCGTCACTGGTGACCAGGCGCACGCCGGTCAGGCCTCGGGCGACCAGGTCGGCGAAGAACTCCTTCCAGGCTGGAGCGGTCTCACTGGTGGACACGCGCACCCCCAGCACTTCGCGGTGTCCGTCATTGTTGACTCCGGTGGCAACCAGAACCGCGCACGAGACGACGCGTCCTCCTTCGCGCACTTTCATGGTGAGCGCATCAGCGGCGACGAAGGTGAAAGGCCCGGCATCGTGGAGGGGCCGGTTGCGGAACTGATCCACGTGCTCGTCCAGGTCTGCTGCCATGCGTGAGACCTGGGACTTGGACAGTCCTGTGATCCCCAGGGTTTTGACGAGCTTGTCCATACGGCGTGTAGACACTCCTGCCAGGTAGCAGTCAGCGACCACTGTGATCAAGGCGCTTTCGGAGCGTTTGCGGCGTTGAAGCAACCACTCTGGAAAGTAGGTACCTGAGCGCAGCTTGGGGATCGCCACGTCGATGGTGCCGACCCTGGTGTCCAGGGGCCGGTGGCGATACCCGTTGCGCTGGGTGTGACGCTGCGGATCTTGTTGACCCCACTGGGCCCCGCACACCGCATCAGCGTCCGCTGATAACAACGCGTTGATCACGTGCTGGAGCAAGGAACGCATCAAATCTGGGGATGCCTGGGACAACGCCTCGCCAAGCATGCCAGCAGGGTCGATAATATGAGGAGCGGTCATCGTTGTGCCTCCAAATCATTTCGAGTCAGAAGTAGAAGAGCTTTCTCGAAGGATCACACGGTGACCGCACCCATCACAAGCAACGGGCCGATCACCACACGGTTACACCACTATGCGGGACGCTACTCTTTCACTCACCCGCTTAGTTACCGCCTGTTTGAGGCTAAGCGGTATATCGAAAACGTTGGTATATCAGTCAAAACATGGTGTGTTGCCGCCTCTACCGCCTAATTTCTAAAAAGTGTACACGCGAGTGTTCATCTTCCTACATATGCGTGTGTATATATAAAAGTTTTCGGTTTTAGGCGGTGAAGGCGGTAAAGGGTTGGGATTCGGTTGAGATACGAGGGAAAATGCTATACCGCTTTTGCATTTTCAGGCGGTAAACAGCCGGTATCAACGCCGATTAGGCGGTGAAAATCCTCCTCTGCAACCTCCCTCCCACGAGATCATGCACGAGCGAAGATAGTCATACGCCCCGAAGGGGCGTTGGATGATAGTCCTCGATGTTGGGTGATAGTCCCCCCTCCCCCCACCTCGACGACGGGCCTGAGTTTGGCTGAAAGGTAGGGAATAACATAGGGATTCGGTCTCGTCAGGGCAAAACAAAACCCGGTATCTCAGCGACTTTTCGTTGAGATACCGGGTTTTTCTGGTTGCGGGGACAGGATTTGAACCTGCGACCTCCGGGTTATGAGCCCGGCGAGCTACCGAACTGCTCCACCCCGCGGCGACTCATATAACTATACAGACCCCGAAACCGGGCATGCAAGCCAAAAACGCGATTTGTAACCAAGCACAAAAAAATAGAGGGCTGTTGGGTCAGATAAGTAGGGGCTAGCAGGGGCAGTACCAGGGTAGAACAGTACAGGAACGGGGTGGAAGCGATTGCTTCCACCCCGTTCCCGAAATGTTCCCAGAGACCGCTAGAGCTAGTCAGTAGGAGCCGTATCCCAGCGCAGGCTCCGGTTCTAGAGCGAGGACGCTAGACCCAGGGCCCCAAGCGCCTAGTGGGTGTACTCCCCACTACCTCAGCACCTGTCTCTCCACGGCAGCCTGTACTTACAGCACCTTAGCGAGAAGCCGAGGCGCTGGCGCTGGGCTTCGCGCTGCAGACGCTGCAGCCGCGGCACTGGGAGCCGCAGAGGCGCTCGGGCCGCAGGCACTGCGCGCAAGCCTTAGCAGAAGCCGCGCTCTGCGCCTCCTCAGCCTCCAGAGCCTTCTTCACGGCTGCCTCCAGACGCTTCTGAGCCTCACCGTAGGCAGCCCAGTCGCCCTTCTTCATCGCCGCATCAGCATCGGTCATCGCCTTCGAGGCATCCGTCAGAGCCTGCTTCAGCTCCGAAGACTGCGAAGCAGAAGAACCTCCGGTCGAAGCGCCCGAAGTACCCGAGGAGCCAGAAGCCGAAGGCGAGGGGCTAGCCGACGCCGAACCGTCCAGCTTCGCACCCGAAGAGCCACCGAACACCTGGTTCAGCGCCTCCTCCAGAGTCGGAGCGAAACCGACCTTATCGCCGAAGCTCACCAGCACACGCTGCAGACGCGGGTACTTAGCGTCACCGCTCGACTGCACGTACACCGGCTGAACGTACAGCATGCCGCCGCCCACCGGCAGAGTCAGCATATTGCCGTTAATAACCTCAGACGAACCGCGGCGCAGCAGGTTCAGCTGGTTCGACACCTCAGCATCAGAGTTGAAAATGTTCTGAGCCTGGCCGGGGCCGGGAACCACCGAAGAACGCGGCAACTCCAGCAGGCGTAGCTTGCCGTAATCAGCACTACGCTCGCCGTCCTTACCGGTACCGGCATCACCATTAGCGGCAAGGAAGCCGTACATCACGTTACGAGAGTTCGAATCGCTCTGCTGAGGAATGAACGTGGTCGTCAACGAGAAGTGCGCACGAGAATCACCCGGGCATCTGCAAGGACAGGGTAGTAGGGCGAAATCGGCTGGTTACGATCATTGGTCGGGATCGTTCGGAATCGACCAGACATCGTCACCGGCGTAGAAGCTATTCGCGTTCGTCACGTGGTACTTATTCAGCATGGTGCGCTGAACATTGAACATGTCAGTCGGGTAACGCACGTGGCTCATCAGCGAAGCGTTCATCTCACGGTAGCTCTTCACCGTGCCGGGGAAAACGCCCTGCCACGCCTTCAGCACCGGATCCTCCTCATCCCACGCGTACAGGGTCACCGAACCGTCATACGCGTCCACGGTAGCCTTCACCGAGTTACGGATGTAGTTCACCGAGTTAGAACGCTGAGCACCCGCAGCGGTTGCCGCATCCTGGGAGCTACCCTGCGCGTAGGGGAACTGATCGCTCGTGGTGTAAGCATCCACAATCCACTGCACGCGGTTATTCACAATCGCCGGGTACGGCTTAGAATCCACGCTCAGGTACGGCGCCACCTTACGCACACGATCCAGCGGGTTGCGTTCGTACAGAATCTGCGAACCCTCACGCACCGCATCCGAAAGCAGAATGTCAGAGGACTGGAACTTAATCGCGTACGAGATACGAGCCAGCATCGAATCAACGCGAGGACCACCGTAACCGGCGAAAGTGTACTTCGCGTCGGAGGCGTTGGTCTCCTCAGCAGAAAGCGGACGGTCCAGCTCCAGGGTGTCGCCCTTACCGCCCACAATCGAATACTCCGGCGAACTCATGCCGAAGTAGATGCGCGGCTCGTAATCCTCGCTCAGGGTACCGGTCGCCTTAATGCCGGACTGCAAGAACTTGGGATTACCCGCCGAATCCACCTGGTTACCGTACGCGGCAATCACGCCGTAACCGTGGGTGTACACCACGTGGCGGTTATACCAAGAATCACCGCTGGTCTGCGCCGGGTTCAGCTCACGAGCCGCCAACACCGTATCCTGCGTGGTGTTACCCACCGCATAGCGGTCCACCGCCAGTCGCGAATCAAAACGGTAGTACGGGACGGAACTGTCGCATCTGCGCAAACGCCGAAGACACAACATTCGGATCCAACAGACGAATATTCGCAATGGTCGCGCTCGAAGAGCTCAACGCACCGGCACGGGTATCAATCGTCGCGTCATACGGGGTGGTCTCAATCTTGTCCAGACCGTACGCGTAACGGGTCGCATCAATATTGCGCTGAATGAACTTCGACTGAGCACCCTGCTCATTCGGAACCACCTGGAAACGCTGAACAATCCACGGGTACAGGCCGCCAGCAACCACAGCAACAATCACCAGCATCGCGGTGCTAATCAGCGGCAGACGCCAACGATTCATCGAAGCCGCCATCACGAAACATGACAGCCACCAGCAGAGCAGAAATCGCCAAAATAGCGTTCACCGGGATTGACGAGTTCACGTCCGTGTACATCGCGCCAGCCCAACGGCCCACCTGCTGCTGAGTCGACGAATAGCGATCCAGCCAGAAGCTCACCGCACGAGTCAGCAAAAACACAGCCACCACAATCGCAGCGTGACGGCGGAACGCCGACGTGGTACTCACACCACCGGGCTGCACCTTAATACCGCCGTAGAAGTAGTGCATGAACAGACCCGCGAGCGCCGACAGCACCACAGCGGAGGTCACCAGAGTCACCACCATGCGGAAGAACGGCAACGCAAACAGGAAGAAGCCGTAATCCAGACCGAACTCCGGGTCAGTCTTACCGAAGGACTGCTGGTTGAAGAACAGCGCAACGGTGCTCCACTGAGTCATCGTCGCCGAAGCAATAAACAGACCCAACAGTAGCGGAACCACAATCAGCAGAACCTTACGCGCCTTATCCACGCTCTCGTGGTAGCGGCGCATGCTCTCCTCAGCACGCTGCTGACCAAACACGTCACGCAGCATCTGCTCGGCAGCATCCGTGCCGCTCGTCGGCACGCTCTGATTCGGGTTCGGCGCCTCCTGCGGCTTCTTCTCGGACGCCGGCGCCACATCAGCATGACGGACCGCGTAGGACATCGAAGCCCACAGCGGCACAGCAATCACCACGGCAGCCACCACAAAAACGGCTGCCTTCAACAAAATCTGGGTAGTGAACACGGTGCTATAACCCAGCTGATCAAACCACAGCCAGTCCGTGTACACCTGGGACGCACCCACAAAAGCAGCAATGAGCACCGCCACCACAGCAATCGTCACCTTCAGGGGGCTACGACGCTTAGGCGTTGACTTCTTCGGCTTGGGATACGCGGTGTTATTGGTCGACTCAGACACAATTCCTCGCTCATCATACGTTCAGAGAAAATAACTGCCTTTAAGTATCTCAGAGGTACAGCAGAAGGGCAGAACCTCGTAGAAGCTCGGGGCGAAATACAGCAGATAAAAGAGGTAGGTAGGGCACAGAACAGCCCCGGTACCGCATGTACCGGGGCTGACTTCTACGCTATACGGTGAGAACCTTGCGGAGAGAAACGTTATGTTAGGAACCGCAGCGGGGCAGGGAATCATCCGGGGTGCCGGACTTAATCGCCTCCACCGTCTTCACCGCCTCATCCAGGGTTGAGACAGGGATTACCACCATCGTCGCCGCTGCACCCTGACCGGCGTGATAGTAGTTGAACAGTGCCGGGTCCTCAGCCTGCATCTTCACAATCGAATCGCAGTTCTCCTTCGGTGCCAAGAAGTAGCGCGCACCGTAACGGCCCGTCGCAAGAATCTTGTACTTAATGCCGCCAATCGCGCCGACCTTACCGTTCGCATCAATCGTGCCGGTACCCGAAATGTAGTCGCGGTACGGGTCGCCTCCAGCGTCCTCATCGGCGAGCAGGGTACCCTCGCTGAGCTTATCGACCGTGCCCAGCGCCAGCATCAGACCCGGCGCTCGGGCCGCCCACACCGTCCAGGTTGTACTGCACGTGTGCCGGCAGGTCATAGCTCTGCTTCAGGCCAGCGCCCAGAATCCAGCGGCTATCATCACTCGAACGGACCGGGGTCAGCTTAAACGTCTGCTGCTTGCCGTCACGCTCCACGGTCACCTCAATCGGCGAACCGTTCGAGGCATTCACAGCCTTCGGAACATCGGTGAGGGTCTCAATCTGCTTCTCCCCCACCTTCACGATGCGGTCATCAGCCTTCAGCGCACTCGCCGCCGGGGAACCCTCCACCGTGGAAAGCACCTGAACCTTCTCAGTCACCGGCATCTTCAGCTGGCGCATCGCCGCAACCTTCGCCTGAGTCTGCGAATCAGCCATCTGCGCGCCGGTCGCCGCCGTCGCCTGCTCATGGCTCACGTGCGGGTACAGGGCATCAGTCGGCACCACGAGGCTACGGTTACCGTCAAACGCCAACCAGCCGTAGAACGCCTCCGCGCCGGACAGCTCAGTGTACGGGGCCGCCCGAAACCGACACCGTGGTCATGTTCATCTTGCCGAACGTCTTATAGCTGGGCGCGCCAGAGACCTCAATGACGTCCTTCTCCTGGTAGGTTCCGAGCACATCAAAGAGCGGGCCGGGGCCCTCCTTCACATAGGAACTGGGCAGAACAAAAGCACCAGCCAGCAGGGGCGCAGGTCGCCACAGCGCTCACCGAACGCAGGTTCACGCGGCGCGGCGCAAAACGCGAACGGCGCTTAGCCGCCTTCTCATTACTCTTCACGCTCGCGGAGGCGGCGTTCGACCGTCGCTCAGCATCAGGGGTGGACTTAGTCATGGTTTCTACAGTACCGGATAAACCTGCTTTTTCAACACGCGGGCGGGCACCGTCACCCCGCTAAAAAAAGTAGAGCAACCAGGGGGCGTTTACGTCTTGCCCCCGCTCTTGCCCACGCCGCGCTGTGTCAGCACCCGACGGTGACAGCGGCACGAAAAAGCTCCCAAACCCCGGCGACAGAGACAAGCTTGTGAGCCCTCAGCTGATTAAGCCGCATCCACAGCGGTGGCGCGGGAAATTCTCAGCAAAAATCGGTAGGCTGGACAGCGAGCGGGCCAGCTACGCCCACCCCCGGATTACGAAAGGCTTCACATGTCTGAGAACCCCACCGGCGGCGCCTCCAACGAGCGCGACCCCCTCGAAGAATTCATTAAGAAGATGCAGGAGCAGGGCTTCGACCCCTCCGCAGGGGCAACCGGCCAGGGCGGCAAGGGCGCCTCCTCCAACGCACAGAACCCCTTCGGCGCGCTCTTCGGCGAAGGCGGTCAGAACCCCTTCGGCATCAGCATCGACCCCGAAGACCTGAAGAACATGGGCATGAGCTTTCGACCCCGCCATGATGCAGAGCATGTTCGCGCAGGTGCAGGCAATGTTCTCCGGCGCGGGCGCATCCGACAGCCCCAGCGGCGTGAACTGGGATAACGTGAAGAACCAGACCCGCCAGATGCTCGCATCCATGGGTGAAGACCCCTCCGTACCCGAAAACCTCAAGCGCGCCGTAGAAGACGCGGCGAACCTCGCAGACCTCTGGCTGGATGCGGTGACCACCGTTGAGCGCCACAACCACCCGGTACAGGCATGGTCCAAGGCGGAATGGGTTGAGCATTCCTTCGACTCCTGGCGCGAAATGGTCGAGCCGGTCGCAGCCGAAGTCACCCAGTCCATGGTCATGCCCGGCGCACCCGAAGACGTACCCGAAGAGATCTCTCAGATTCTCAACAGCGGTTTCTTGAACAACATTGGTTCCGTGATTTTTGGTGCGCAGATGGCGCAGGCGCTCGCGCAGCTCGCCGGTGAAGTGTACTCCTCAACCGACGTGGGCTTCCCGCTCGCGCCCGGCTCCTCCGCGCTGCTGCCCAACGGCTACCAGCAGCTCGCCGACAGTATCGAGGTGCCCCCGCAGGAGGTCCTGCTCTACCTTGCTGTGCGTGAATCCGCGCTGATCCGCCTGCACAAGGCAAACCCCTGGCTGCGTGAAGACCTGGTCCAGCTCGTGGCGCGCTACGCCCGCGGCATCCGCGTGGACATGAACCGCATGCAGGACGCCGCCTCCCAGGTGGACATGAGCAACCCCGACGCCGTACAGGAAGCATTCGAAGGCGGCATGTTCAGCCCCCAGCGCACCGAAGACCAGGAACTGGCGGTACAGCGCCTGGAGGGTCTGCTCGCCCTCATCGAAGGCTGGGTATCCGTCGTAACCGAGGACGCGACCCGCAACCTGCCCAAGGCACCGCAGCTGACCGAAATCATGGCGCGCCGCCGCATCGACGGCGGCCCCAGCGAGCAGGTCTTCGAGAACCTGGTCGGCCTGGAACTGCGCCCGCGCCTGGTGCGTGAAGCACAGCAGTTCTGGCGCTGGTACGAAAACTCCCACGGCATTGAGGCACGCGACGGCCTCTGGGACACCCCGGAGACCCTACCCACCCCCGCCGAGCTGGAAGACTTCACCGCATACGATGCGCGCATGAACGAAATCAGCCTGGACGACGTGGACTTCGACTCGGAGCTGCAGAAGCTGCTGGACGGCGGCTTCGGCGACGCGCCCGAAGAAAAGTAACGCTGAGCGAAGTAAAGCTGAGCGGCGAAAGTAAATAGCTGATACCTCGAGCGGGGGATGGCTTGTGAATGTACAAGCCACCCCCGCTCGAGTGTTTTCGAGTGTTCGGTTTTTTTGATTCCTTTGATTTTCGGGAAGCGCTTTAGCTGGCTGGATTTTTAGTCGGCGCGGTTTTCGCCGCGCTGCTCTCGCCGCGTTCACCCTCAGCCCGCGAGCGCCCCAGCGCGTACCCCTCCAGGTAGGCCTGCGCCCGCGCAGCTGCGGGTAGCGCGCCTCCAGAGCACGGAACGCCGCCGAATGGTTCGGCTGCAGCAGGTGGCAGAGCTCGTGGTGAATCACCGAATCCAGCACGTACTCGGTACGCCCCTGCAGCTCCGAGGAGATGCGGATCTGCGTGTTCGCGTAGGTTGCCGAGCCCCAGCGCTGACGCTGATTGCGTCACCCAGCGAATCGACAGCTTCTCCAGCCTGCCCGAGGCGACCAGCTCCGGCAGGTGCTTCTGCGCCAGGTGCAGGGCGCGGGAGCGCAGGTACTCGTCCGTGACCGTCAGCTGCGTGGCACGTTCACGGCGGGCGGCACGACGCTGAATGCGCGGCGACAGGCGGGCAATATGCTCGTCAATCTCTTCGCTCGTACTCGCGGCGGGAATGAGCAGGCGGTAGGCGGGGTTGCCGTGCTCATCCACACCGTCACGCTGCATGCTGATGGTGCGGGTGCGGCGCGCCGAGCGGACCAGCTCAATCTGCGGGTCGATCCTCGGTGGCGGGCAGAATCTCACGTTTTAAAAACGCTGAGCCATAGTCTCCTCTTCCCTTCGACGAACGGCGAGCCTGTGCTGCACGGGGCTGAGTCGAACGAGGCTGAGCCGAACGATCCTGCGCCGAACGAGCCTGGCTATACGAGGAGCCGGTGCTCTCAGCCCTGCGGCGGCGCTTCGCCGGATCAATATCGTCCAGGAAACGCGAACGCTTACGCTGACCGCGACCACCCACGGTGCGGGTCATCGTCCAGGTCAGCCACAGGTACTTGCGGGCGCGCGTAATGCCCACGTACAGCAGGCGGCGCTCCTCGTCCACCCTCGTCCGGGGTGGTCGCGAAAAGTAATCGGCATGAGGCCCTCGTTCAGACCGCACAGGAACACGGCGTCCCATTCCAGGCCCTTAGCCGCATGCAGGGAGGCGAGGGTTACGCCGTTGACCTGCGGTGCATCGTTGAATTCGCTGCGGTGGTTCAGGGTCGCCACGACCTCGTGCATGGTCAAAGGTAGCGGCTCGGGCACGCCCGGGCGCGGGTTCGCACGGTGCTCCTGCAGCTGCTCCTGGCGATTCTGCGCCATCATGTCCACCATGTGCACCAGGGCGGCGAGGGACTCCCACTTCTGGCGGGTGGCGCCTCCCGAAAGGGGGCCTTCCTCCTTATATCCGAGGCCGCCGAGCACATCGCGGGTGTAGCGGGTGACGTCCTCGGTACCGTCCGTGGACTTCGCCGAACCGCGCAGGGCAAGCATCGCCTGCTTGACCTCGGGGCGCTCAAAGAAACGCTCCGCGCCGCGCAGCTGGTACGGAATGTGGGCGGTAGACAGCGCAGACTCAATCGCCGCCGACTGCGCGTTCGTGCGGAAGAGCACCGCAATCTCCGAAGGCGGCACGCCGTCCTTCTCAATCAGGTCGCGGATATCCTCGGCAATGCCGGCGGCCTCCTGCTCGTCATCCGCGTAGCCGAACCACTCCACATCCACGCCGGGGCCGCGCTGAGACATCAGCTCCAGCGGCGGCGCCCACGAATGCGGGCTCGAATCCGGATGCGGACGACGCGCCGCCAACAGGCGGTTCGCCAACTCCACCACCTGCGAATGGGAACGGTAGTCGCGGGTCAGCTTCACCGTGTGCGCGCCACGGTACCGGCGCGCAAAATCCAGCAGGTAACGGCTGGTCGCGCCGGTAAAAGAGTAAATTGTCTGGGAGGCGTCGCCCACCACGCAAATATCGTCGCGGCCGCCCAGCCACACATCCAGCAGACGCTGCTGTAGCGGGGACACGTCCTGGTACTCATCCACCACAAAATGGCGGTACTGGTTGCGGACGGTCGCCGCGAGCTTCTCGTCCTCCTCCAGCATGGCGATGGTCAGCAAGCAGTACGTCCTCAAAATCGATGAGATTACGCTCATCCTTCAAATCCTCGTACGCCTGGAAAATACGCTGCATATTCTGCGGGGTAATCGCCGAGGGCAGCTGCTTCTCGCTCAGACGCTGCATGATGGTGTCCGGGGTGAGCAGCTGAACCTTCGCCCACTCAATCAGCGACGCCAAATCACGCAGCAGGGAACGGTCCGTGCTGATGCGCAGACGGTTCGCCGCCTCCGTAATGAGAGTCGCCTTATTCTGCACGATGGACGGGAACGTACCGCCCACCACCTGCGGCCAGAAATACGCCAGCTGACGCAACGCCGCCGAGTGAAAGGTACGCGCCTGCACACCGTGCGCACCCAGCTGGTGCAGGCGGGTACGCATCTCCTCCGCCGCACGCAGGGTGAAGGTCAGGGCGAGCACGCGCGGGCCCTGGTAGCGACCAATCGCAATACCGTAAGCGATACGGTGCGTAATCGCGCGAGTCTTACCGGTACCCGCACCCGCCAGCACGCGCATGGGGCCGTCCAGCTCGGTGGCGACCGCACGCTGATCCGGGTCAAGCCCGGCGAGAATATCGTCTGCGGAGATCATATGCTGAGGCTGCTGAGGTGTGGCGGTCATAATGCTCCATCAGTAAGGCGGGCGGTACGGGCAGGCGGCATGCGCTCGCGCGGGCATACGGACGTGCGTGTATGCGGGTGCGTGAGGCGGTAATAGCCGGTCTTCCATTGTATTCTCCCAGGCTGTGTTCTCCAGACCCGCCGCGGCTTCTTAGCTGTTGCTTTCATTCAGGGCGTGAGGAACCAGCCTCTTTTGGAGTGGGCAAGTAGAAGCTCAACAGGCAGCGCAGGCGAGCGCGTTTAGGCTTGTCCACATGTATCTTCACCACTTGGCATAAAGATCCTAAAAACTACTAAACGGCACACATTGGTTTGGTAACCTTAACCCGTGACTTTATCTCCCCTTCAGCTAGCAGCCATTGTCTCCGCCGGAGTGCCCGGGATTTACCCCGTCGGCGCCGAACCGGTCCGCGAAGACAGCGACGACTTCGACTCGGCAATCATCGCCGACTCCACCGGTCGCCGCTGGCGAGTGCGCGCCCCGCGCCGCCCCGACGCCAGCATGCGCCTGGAAGCTGAACACCTCATCCTGCAGTCGTTCAGCCCCGGCCTGCGCGCACGACTGCCCTTCGCCGTACCCACCGTCGCCGGCACCGTGCCCTACGCGGGCGGCAACGTGTTCGTGTACACGCACATCCCCGGCACCATCTACGACGTGGACCAGCTCGCCGAGCTGAGCCGCCGCGAAGTTGCGGCGAACCGCCCCTCCCTGGCGTCCATCATCGCCAAAGGACATTGCGACCCTGCACGTGATGCCCGAAGACATTATTTACGAAGCTGATCTGCCCTCCTACTCTTCGGAGCAGATTCGTCTGCGCAAGAACGCCGAGCTGGAGCGTGCCGCCGCAACCGGTAAGGTGCCCTCCGACCTGCTCGCGCACTGGCGTGCTGTGCTCTCCCCCGGACCCATGTGGCAGTTCCGTCCGCGTGTGGTCCACGGCGACATGGGCGCAGAGAACCTCGTACTGCACGTGACTCCTACGGAGGCGCGCATCGTGGAGGTCACCGGCTGGTCCGAGGTGCACGTGGGCGACCCCGCACAGGACTTCGCGTGGCTGTACTCCTGCCAGGACATCGACTTCACCGACGAGGCCATCGAGGTGTACCGCCAGCAGATGCCTCAGCTACCCGACGCCTACCTGGCGCAGCGCGCGAACTTCTACGCAGAGTTCGCGATCGCCCAGTGGCTCACCCACACCGTGGAGGTCGGCGACCGCGACGGCGCAACCCACGCGGTGTCCATGCTCCTCGACATTCAGGACGACCTGCGTGCCTCCGGCGAACTGCTCGGACAGGAGGAGGTACGCTGGTCACCCCGCCGAGTAGATATGGTCGGTCCCCGCCGAGTAGATATTGGTCGGTCCCGCCGAGTAGCTCATAAGGTAAGTAGCCGCCAGGTTGTTGCCAGCCAGGGTGTCACCTGCCGCATAGGTTTTCGGTTCAGCTAGGTTGTCAGCTCAGCCCCGCAGTACTGCGCTGCGGGGCTGAGCTGTATCTACTGGGCTGTATATCCGCTAGGTTGTAATCCGTTGCCTCGCGCCCGGTGAAACCAGCTCTCCTGACTGTCTGACGTCGCAAACCGACGGGATGATGCCTATAAGGGCTAATGGAGGGGCTTTAGTGGCCTTTTTGACAAAATTTCTTTAAGTGTTTCCTCTCACCTTTTGAGCACCAGTTTTGCATTTTTGTGCATGAATGACTCAGATTAAGGCTGAGACTTGAAGGTGCGCTAAAGGTGCCATTCACAATATTTCCCGGACGCAAATACGCCACAAACCCACAAAAACCAACTTTTGGTTTTGAGAGTCCACAGAGCCTCAACTTCACCTTGAACCATGCTCAAAATAGTGCATTTTAGGGTAAAAACTTTGCCCGTAGATTTTTTTCAAAAAAACTCCTGGAATACTTTTTGCTGTGCCGCGAGAATACCAGCGGACACACTCCCCATAGCGCACTGACCAGCGCTGATATCGTGGCAGCGATAAATTGGGGAGACAGATTGGACGGGACCCTGACCGGTCATGTCAGACCCGAGCCGGATTCATGCACCGCGCAACCAATCACCGATGGCAGAAATCTATAGAGTTACTTTCGAGGTTGTGTTTGAGAGTAAAGACGCACGCAAACCCCACGGGGCGCCGGCGGCGCGAGTGAGGTCGCGAGAGCGGCAGTCGTTCGGCGCGATTCTTTTCCCGGAGCGTGCGAGGGCACGAAAGTACCTCTATAGTTCTTCAGCGGCTGAGGACGCCTCATCACCCCTAATGCAGTGGGGTGACGAGGCGTCCTCTGCCGATTAACCGAAAAGTCCACAGAAAAGCGACTCACGAGGCGCAATGCCTCCGTGAGTCGCTTTTTTCAGTACGCGGGCGCTCGCACTGCACTGGACTGGCCTGCAAACTGGCACTAGCAGCGCGCGAGCGCATGTCTCCGCCGCCTAGCCTTGCCTTGCCTAGCCCTTGCGCGCCTCACGAATCACCTTCGCCAGCTGCGCCTCCGTGGGCAGGCCGCCGCGGATCTGGTGATCCCACACCTCCGCAACGCCCTTGCCGCCCAGGTACACGAACACGGTGCTGATACGCTCCGGGTCCACGCCCATAATGCGGGAGAACGCGATGCGGTACAGGCCCAGCTGGAAGCGTCGAGACTGCATGGTCGCCATCTTCGGGCGGGAACCGCTCTTCCAATCCACCAGGACCCAGCGTTCGCCGTCCTCGTCCTCGGTACGGAACACCGCGTCGATACGGCCGCGCAGGCTTACGCCCTCGATGTGGGTTTCGACCGGGTATTCGACCGCCCAGATGCGGTCCTTCCACTCATCGCCGCCCCACTCGCTGTTGGCGAAGCGCTCCCAGAGGCGCTGAACGGAGGCGTCCAGTTCGCTCTCGGACTCCTCGAAATCATCCTCGAAGGTGAACTCGTCCTGTTCCTGCAGGTCAGAGGGATCTGCAGATTCAGCGGGATCTGCAGGCTCAGCGAGCGCGGCGGAGGTGGAGCGCGGCTGAGGCGGCAGCGGAACCAGGCAGGTCAACGCCCACCGTGTCTTCCGCGTCGGGTGCCTCCAGCGGGTCGGCGCTCGACGCCACCCCGAAAGTGCTCCTCAATCAGCGCGTGCACCGCCGTACCGATCGTTGCCGCACGCGAGGGACGCTGAGGCACCGGGCGCATCAGCTGATGCACCGTGCCCTGCGGGTCCTCGCTCAGGCGAATGAACGTGGATGCGGACAGGTGCCCCGGCGACTGATCGCTCAGCACCGGGTCGGTCTGCCCCATCATGAGCGAGCAGCAGGTCGGCTTCGCGTTCCCAGTCCACCGCCTGCTGGCGCAGGGATTCAGGAATGGCGGACTCGCCGTGTACAGCGAGTGCGGCGGGTTGCAGGGATGGCTTTGCGCTCTCCCCGCGACATCCCCGCTCTGGTGCAGGTCATCTTCCCCCGCGCCGACGGCGAGCTCCACCGCCAGGGCGGCACGCTCCACCGCCTCGCGACGGCTCGAGGAGTTAATCGCAATCTCACGTTCCAGCTGCTCATGCTGGCCGCGGCGAAGCACCGCCTCCGTGCCCCGATTGAGGGCATCATCAGAAGCCCAACGCCAAATCACGGGTCGCTCCAGCGGGTCAAAAGGCCACATGGCGGTCAGCACCGCACCCAGGTTCGGGTTCCTGTCCTCGTAGTTCTTCTGGGCGAACTGGCCGCGCACCTCAATCGGCAGCGCCGCCGCCACCGTCGGCGAGAAACCGGGCTGAGGCGGTTGCGCCTCACGCCATTTCTCCCGCTCGGTGGCTTCGATAATCCATTCGGGCACCGGCAGGTTCAGGCGGGTACAGTTCTCCGCCACCGTGCGTGCTCGTACGGAAGGAGCCGCCAGCTGCCAATCCTGCGCGAGGGCGGGGGCCATGACCTCAACCAGCGCCCACGCGTAGCGTTGCACCTGCTCGGCGTATTGTGCCTGAGCGTTCGCACGCGCCTCCGCCTGTACGGGAGTGAGCTCGTCAGCGTCTACGGGGTAGAGTTCCAGCTCTTCCAGCAGCGCCGCCTCATCGGGGGCGGGCGGCAGGTTCGAGGGGTCCACGACCGTACCGTGCACCAGGGTCACCGGCTCCGCCAGGCGGTACTTCGACTCAGCCAGCTGCTCAGCCCAGCGGCGCACATGGTTCAGGTGCACCTTCTTGCGCTTATCGGCGGGGTTCGGCATCGTGTACGACAGGCCCATGCCCACCAACTGCGGCGCCGCCCAGGGGGTATCCATTGTCTCTTCGAAACGTACAGAGGGCGCATCTACCGTGGGGGTGCCCATGTCAAAGAGCGACTTGAAAAGCATCTCCATCAGCTCCTCCCAGAAGGGCTGCACCGGCAGGGGGAGCATAGCGGCGCTCTTCCAGCGGTAGGCGCTCAACGCCAGCAGGTTACGGGCACGGGTCATCGCCACGTACATGAGGCGGCGGTCCTCCATGCCGGCATGCTCGGCGGCATCATCCTTGTGCTCGGCCAGGTAGTCTTCCAGGTCCTTCGCCTTCTCGAAGGCGGTAATCTCCTCCGGGGTCTCAAGGATCGAGGGAAGGTACTCGCGGTCGCCACGCAGCGGCCAGGGCAGAGCCGCATTAGCCGACATCTGCCACAGGTTCGGGGTCTGCCCGCCGGTCGCACTACCGCACAGACCCGGCAGAAGCACGTGATCCCATTCCAGGCCCTTCGCGGCGTGCATGGTCATCAGCTGTACCGCGTTCGGGTCAGGCTCCACAGCGCCCAGCGCCAGGCCCTTCTCCTCATCATCGGCACGTTCAAGCCACGCGAGGAAACCCATCACGTAGCTCACGCCGCCCGAAGACAGCAGGAAGCGGCGCGCACCCGGGTCGCCCTCCTCCGCGCTCACGCCGTCAGAGCCGGCGTAAATCATCGCGTTAATACGCGGCGCCGACATGCCGTAGGCGGCGGCAACCTCGTGGAAAGCGTCCAGGTTCGCACGCGAACCCAGCGGGTCGGTACCCGGGCGGACCGCCAGCTCAATATCCAGCAGCATGGTGCGCTCAATCTCGTACAGCAGCGTGCCCAAATCCTCGCTCAAACCGGCACGCAGCACGCGCATCTGCTCGGCAAAAGCACGCAGACGCTCCAGCGCCGCCGGGGAGAAACGGCGGCCACGGTACTGCTCACCGTAGAGGGGTTCGCCGTCCGCGCCGTCCTGCGGTAGGTTCTCCACCGCCTCGATCAGGGAGGCGTAGCCGGAGGAATCCTCCACCGCGCCCTTGAGGGTTTCGTCCAGGCGCTCCTGGGCGGCGCGCAGGTGCTCTGCCTGCAGGTTGATAGCAGCAGCGTCGTCGGCGTCTTCAGCCTCGGCGAGCATACGCAACGCCATCTGCTCGCGCAGGGCACGCTCACGCTCACGCACCAGCGACTGCGCCCAATCACCCAGCGCCAACATATCCGCCGCGCCCAGACGCCAACGCGCACCCGTCAGCAGGCGCGCCAGAGCATCCGAACGGTTCGGATCAGCCAGCACACGCAGCGCCGACACCAAATCCACAACCTCCGGCTGGGAAAGCAAACCGCCCAGACCCACCTGCTCGCACCGGAATGCCCAGGCGCTCGCACTCACACGAATCGGGTCCAGCTGACCGTGCACACGCGCCAGCACCGCAATCTCAGGCATCTTCAAGCGCGGACGCACCGAACCATCACCGGAACGATGCGCCGCGTAGGCGCGCTCATACTCGCGCACCGCCTGCGCACGCATCGCCGCAATACGCTCGGCAATAGCCACAGCCTCCTCGCGGTCAGAGTCGTGGTACGTCAAATCAACGCGACCCCACCATGCCCGCGGCAGCCTGCTCGAAAAGCGGGTGAACCAGGCTCCCCACCAGGGCGCGGCGCGGGCGCAGGTCAGGAACCTGAGCGGCGGTAATATCGCCGTCGGCGGCACGCACCCATTCGGGTACTTCCTTCAGCTTCTCCGCCACGTGGTTCGCCGCGTTCAACACCGAAATGTCGTTACGCCACGCAATGGACAGGAACAGCGGCTGCGCGTGCTCGGTCGGGAAATGACGGTAGAAGCTGAACATCTGGCCGTCCGAAGCGCCACGGAAACCGTAAATCGACTGCTTCGGGTCACCCACAGCCATCACCGGATGCGCCGGAATACCCGCGCCTCATCGGCACCGTAAATCGAGGAGAACAAGCTCATCTGCGCGTGCGAAGTGTCCTGGAACTCGTCCAGCAGAACCACCTTGAAGCGGGCACGCTCACCCTCGCGGATCGCCGGGTCAGCCTCCGCAATGCGGGCGGCAAAACGCATCAGGTCACCAAAATCCAGCACCTGCATGCGCGCCTTCACGCGGGCGTAGCTCATCGCCATGCGCGCGTACACTCGGCGGTTCCGCAGCAGACGCTGAACCTTCAGGATGTCCCTCTCAGTCTTCGTCTCACGGCGAGGCTCGGGCACCGCCGCATACGCCGCCAACTGCTCGGTACAGAAGTCAATAACCTGTTGCGGCTCCACCAGGTGCTCCGCGCACTCGTCAGAAAGCTGCAGCATCTGGTTAATCATGGTCGCCGCAGACACCGGCACGCCGTCCTTATCGAGGGGAAGCTCCCCCCTTCCCAGTACTGCACAATCTGCGCGGCAAGTCGCCACTTCTGCGCGTCGCCAAGCATCTGCGCGTCCTGCTCCACGCCCAGGCGCAGACCGTACTCCTTTGACCAGGTTGTTCGCGTAGGAGTGGTAGGTGAGCACGGTCGGGTCAGCGATGCCCCTCGCGCGCTCCTCATCGGTCGGGGCGACGCGGCGGCTACGGCGCGCGTGTTCAGAGCCCAGCACGCATACGGCTGCGCAGCTCGGTTGCCGCCTTGCGGGTGAAGGTCACGCCAAGCACCTCTTCAGGGCGCACAAAACCGTTATCGACCAGCCAAATCACGCGGTCAACCATGGTTGCGGTCTTACCCGAACCGGCACCGGCAATGACGAGGGTCGGGGCGGGGCCCGCCTCAATCATGCGGACCTGCTCGGGGGTCGGCTTCTTACCGTCGGCGCCGTTGAGCATCTCGGCAATGTCGAGGGCACTGCGGTAGTCGGCAGGCTTCAGCGCGGGGTCGTTCGCGACGGCTTCAGCCGAGAAGAGCACGCCGTTGGGTAGTCGCCAGCTATTGTGCTCGCACCACTGGGCGGGGTGAGCATGCCGGTGCCAGAACCGGGGTGAGCGCCCGGGGTAGTAGCGCCCGGGTTAGTCAGCGCCATATGCGCCAGAGTCAGTCATGATTCCTCTTCCTCATGGATCATTCTCATGGGAGGTTCGGGGTGAGTGATATCGAAAGTAAACGTAGGGTACGCGGCTACTAGGGCTGCGTCACCTGACGGCCGCGCGTACAAATCGGGCAGATCTCCGGCAGACGGCACCCATAGCCGCCCTCACGGTGACGAGCCTGCACCTGCGAGCCAGCAATCAGCTCCGCGGCGTGCTGCACCAGCTCAGCCGCCCACGAATCGTGCTCCGTCAGAGCGGGCTGAACCTGCAGGCGAGTCTTGCTCTCATCGTTCACGCCCGAGGCGCCCAACTGCACCAGCGCCGCGCCTGCGGAATGACCCGTATAGCCGGTGTACTCCAGCTCCTGGGGGCGGGCATCCGGTAGCGGTTCGCCCGCCTCCAGGGCGGCGGCTTCGGCGCGGTAACGCTCCTCCAGTCGCTCGCCCGCGCCAGCCTCCACCGCGATCTGGTAGGCGGCAAGCGCGGATGCGTCTCCATCTCCGGAGCCCGGTCGGCTTAGACTTACCGGTTTTCAGGTCAACGATGGCGTAGCGGCGGGTGCCGTCCTCCGCCGGGGCGGTACCCTCGAGGCGGTCCACACGACCGGTGAGCGCGCATCCAGCTCGCCGACCTCACCGGCGGGGTCGAAGGGCACAGGCACACGCACCGCGAAGGAGCCTTCAACACCGAGGTTCTGCCAGCCGGCGTCGCCCATGTGCTGACGGTAGTAGTAGCTCAGGCGCAGAATCATGCGCTTGGCGCGCTCGTAGAGGGCGTAGGATTCCCAGGGCACGCGCTCGCGGTACTCTTCGTCGGTTTCGTCCTCCTTGCGGGCGGGCACACCGAGGGAGCTAATGCGCTCGTCGAGGGCGGTTTGGAGCTCTTCGAGGGTGCCGGTCGGGTACTCCTCGGCGATGGCGTGAACGAGCGTGCCGAGGGAGCGGGACAGGTCGGTCTGGGCTTCCGCGCGGGCGGCAGAAACCAGCCAATCCAGCGGGGAGCTGTGGATGGTTTCCAGGCGCGAAGCGAGAGCGTAATCGTGCGGCGGCCAGGGTTTTCGGCAGGGTTTTCAGCCTGTTCTTCGCCGTGTTCTTCGCCGTCTTCACCGTGGTTTTCGTCCAGCTCAACGTGGTCTGCCGGGCGGTGCGCAAAGAGTAGCTCCGTGCTAGAAAGCGGCAGCAGGCCCCACCACTCGTCGGGTGCGGCACCGGGCGCCTGCGCATTCGCCAGGCGCGCCAGAGTGCGGGAGGCGGCATCGAGTCGGTACGTGGAAGCCTCCGGGGTGAGAGCCTCTTCCTCCGGCATGCTTCCAGCCGGCGCGCCGTCCTGTGCGTCTTCGGCGCGCATCGCGTTCATCGATTCCTCAACGAGGGTGCGGCGTAGCTCCGCCACGAGGGAACGCAGGGTTGCGGGGCGGCGCACGCGAGTAATCGGCACGTCCGTGGAGTCACCGACCGCGTCGGTGGGTAGCACGAAGTCGAAGAACTCGCCGGGCGCCTGATCGTCATTGCGCACGGCGGTGAGCACGAGGCGGGTGCTGGCTCGGGTGGCGGCGACGGCGAACATGCGCAGCTCGTCGTGGCGGGTGTCGCGCACGCGTTCGGGGTAGCTGCGGATGCGCGCGGGCGGCACAGGCTGCTCACCCTCACCCGGCTGCTGTTCTGCCTGCTGGGAGCGCTGGCGGAGGCGCGCATCGCACAGGTCCGTAAGGTCGCCGGTGCTCAGCAGGGAACCGCGCACGGTGGTGTTGGGCCAGGTTCCTTCCTGCAGACCGCATACATATACGGTGCGCCAGGACTGACCGGCGGCGAGCGCGGGGGTGAGAATCTCGACCGCGTCTTGGCGTACGCCGCGGGCGGCGAGGGTGTCCATGGGCAGGTCCTGCGCGTCGATGAAGTCGAGGAACTGCTCAGCACCGGCGCCGCGCATCTGCTCGTCGAATCGGTCGGCGGCTTCGAAGAGACCAATCATGGCGTCGAGGTTGCGGTGGGCGGCATCGGCGTCGGGGCCTGCGCTGCGCGACTGGGTGACCCAGGTTTTTTCGAGGCCGCTGGCTTCCCAGAGCGCCCAGAGCACTTCGGTGCTGGTGGATTCGGGGCGCGCGAGTGCTCTACGTCCCGCGGAGAGCACGGCTGCGATGCGGTGCACGGCGCGTCCTACGCCCTCTTCGGGGAGGGTTTCGGGGTGTAGCAGTGCACCGAGGAGCAGGTCGTCGCTGGGGCGGTGGCCGCCGCTTTGCAGTTCGATGGATCGTAGTTGCTGGCGGAGTCGTCGCACGTCCATGCTGGATGCGCCACCGAGTCGGGAGGTGAGCAGGGTGATGGCGCTCTGCGCGCCACCGAGGGGGTTGGCGCGGCTTTCCTCGGCGATGACGTCGTCGAGGCTTCGACGCATGAGCTCTTCAGCTTCGGAGGCGCTGAGGGCCTCGTAGCCGCCACGCTCGACCGCCTCCGCACCTTCTGCAGCGGGCATGTGCACGGCGGGGTTGAGTGCCTTCTCGCCGCGCTTGCGGGCGTAGACGAGCAGGCTGAGCGCGTCGAGGAAGGGGCGTACGGCGGGCTCGTCGCGCACCGGCACGAGCGCCGCGGAGGTACGCGAGGGAATACCGTTCGAGGAGAGCACGCGGCGGATGCGCGCCACGTCCGCGCTGCTACGCACGATGATGGCGGACTCGCGGTAGGGGTGGTTGCCGTAGATGCGTTCTTCGAGCAGCATTTGGGCGATGAGGTTCGCCTCGTCCTGAGAGCTGGAGAGCGCATACTTATACACGCCAGCGGGTGCGGTGCGGTAGTGCGCGGGGTCGAGGATTTTGCCGTCGGCGCCCAGGTGCAGCAGCGGTTCGTCGGCGGCGCCCCAGGTGAGGGCTTCGTCGGCGGGGGTGGTGTTGATGCGTCCGAAAGTTGCGGGCGCACCACTCTTTACCCCCTCCTGCACGCCATTCTTCGCCCCTTCCTGCTCAGCGGTGAGCGGCACGAACCGGGTGTAGCGCGGCAGGCGGCGGCGAATATCCGCCACGAGCGGCATCATGAGTGCGGGCAGGCGGTATGAGGTGGTGAGCGTGCGGGTGCGCATGCTGGGGAAGCTTGCCTGCAGGGTGGTGACGAGGTCGGGGCGGGCGCCTCGGAAGCCCTGGACGACGGCTTCGTCGCTGTAGGTCATGACAACCTGGGGGCCTTCAGCGAAGAGGTCGGGGTGGGTTTCGATGAGGTGCGCGGCGTCTGCGGGCGGTTCTTCTGCAGCGATGAGGCGCAGCAGTCGGTAGATGGAGGGGCTGAGTTCCTGCACGTCGTCGATGAGGATCAGGTCGTAGCGTCGGCGTTCTTCGGCGAGGAATTCGGGGCGCGCAGCAGTAGCGGCAGGCGTCGTTGATGAGTACTGCCGGGTCGTAGGCGTTTTTGGCGCGGAGGGCTCGCACGGCACGGTATTCGGTGTGTAGTTGGGCGAGGGCGTGCCAGGCGGGCTGGTTGTGTTCGGTGGCGAGGCGGTGTACGTCGTCGGCGGTGAGGTCGTATTCTGCCATGCGGTCGAAGAAGTCGCGGATTTCGTGGCGGAATCCGCGGGTGGCGAGGGCGTCGCGGAGGACGTCGGGCCAGGTGGGTCCGGGTGCGATGCCTTCGGGCGTGGTTGGCGAGTAGTTCGCCGATGATGACGTCTTGTTCGGGAGCCGGAGAGGAGTTTGAGGTTGCCTTCTACGCCGCTGAGGAGCCCGCGGGTTTGGGGCTCGTTTGAGCAGGTCGAAGGCGTATGCGCGCCCAGGCGCGGGTGGGTGCTACGGAGAGGCTTCGGTCGCTGGATGCGGCGATGGTGTCTCGCATGCGGGTCGCGGCGGTGCGGGTGGGTGCGAGGATGAGCAGACGGGCGGGGTCGTTTGCCGTCGGCGAGGTAGCGCAGGGCGCGTTCGGTGAGGTGGTGGGTTTTACCGGTTCCGGGGATGCCGGTGAGAAGTTGGGTTGTCATGGTTTCAGTCTATCGGCTGTGGCGCGGTTGTACCTTGTGGGCGGTCATTAATTTATATTCCTTTCTTATTCTTTTTCCTTATCCGCTTTGTATTGATATTTGATTCTATTGAATGATGAATCCGTTTTAAAAACAGGCGCATACACACCCAATAAATCGGTGGAATGGACTAGCGGGTGCACTTCATCCATACAGAGAAGAAACGCACCCGCAAGACCCAATACCTTATTACATGCAAATTATAGTGAAATTATAGATTCAAATTTAGAAATTATTTCGTATATGCCATCAAAATCAGAATCATCAAATTTCCCTCAATTTTGACACTTGAAAACTATATGAATCCTGGGAAGTAACCTCATCAGGAGAGATACAACAAGCCCTCTCCATCACTTCTTGACTCTCATGAAAGAAATTTTTAGCTTCTTCGTTTGAACTTACAGGATTCCCCATAATATTCAACATCCACATTTCAGGATTTCCTGCTTGTTCTTCCATAACCTTTTTATCACGCGAGGGCTCATTAGGTCCCCCTGGAAGATAGTGAACGTGACCCATAAGCCACCTTAATGCATCTTTTTAATTTCCTATGCTTCTCTCCCTGAGGTGTATTCCCACTCAGGAATACAGCTTCGTAACTAACACTTTCAACTACATCAAAGCGATCTTTTTCCAGGGCATCACGAACAGCGACATATCCTTTTCTTCCTAGGTAAAGAGCAACTTTGCAAGAAATATACTTATAGCTATCTTCATCCTGGAATTTATCCTTCAATCTGTTGGAGATATCATTCACATCATGATAATTCTGATCCCCGTCAAAAACCAAGAATACATCCTTCCTAAAATCTTTTATATAAGTCGGAATAAGTCGATTGTATGCATCATTAACCCCTCCGAACACTTTAAATTCATACTGATCCATCTTATGACGCGATTTTCTAAATATCGTTTCACGAAGAATACGAGCCGCAAGATTATCTTCCGCCTGGATGATAATCTTCCCAATAACAGCCTGAGGGACTCCACCGATTCCAATAAAAGCTCGAGAGTGCCCAACACAGGATTCAACTTCAACAGTCCCATTTTCATTAAGATAGAGCATAATCCTAGACTTATCCGGCATGTTCTCTGACATATATTGAGAATGACTGGAAATAATAAACTGAATCTTTTTATTCGATGCCGCATAAAGAATATACTTCATTAGCCTCCGTTGAGATTCAGGATGCAATGAATTTTCAGGCTCATCCATAAGAATCAAAGACTTTTCTTTAGCAGCATAAATCTGGTGAACCATCATAATGACAGCATATTCGCCACTTCCAGCATATGCTTCAGAGTACTCAGTAGAATTCACAGCATCATCATTATTTTTAACTTCAACCTTTACAGTAATTCCAGGCAGACCAAAGAATGAATGATGCAAGATTGTAATCTTTGCGTAAGTTCTTCCCAGTATATGACTCACCCATTTAACTTCCTCTTCCGACAAAGAGACTGGAATGCCTTCAACCCTGCTAGCACCATGGTATACCGCCAAGCTATTCAACTCTTTTACGATTTCATCAGCAGAAGTGCCTGAGTCTGCAATTTGGAATATGTCAAACATTCTATTACTTGTGCGCCTAATCCTATTTTTCATTTGCTGTGTTGCACTTATTCGTTTCCTATTCTTACCCCTACGAAAAAGATATTCCTCAAGGCCAAAGCTTTTATTTATATCATAGGCTGAGACGCGTTGCCGCATATCAATATAGATTACTTCCTTATCTACTGGCTTCCATCGACTCGTTTTGTGATAATCAGCTAAATCAGCTGGAATTTCTGAAAATTTAACCCTCTTCATCTTTAACTTTGGGGAAGGGCGGGCAGTCTCAAAGTAATCCCTATCCTCTCGACCTCGCTTTAAAGCGCGTCGATACCTAACTTGAGGAGTAATATCATTCTTATTTCCAGGAATACTGTATGAATAGAAATATTCAGGTTTTTGTGATTCACTCATCGAGATTGGATCAAGTTTTTGTGTCAAACCAGTAGTCCGAAAGACTCTTTTCTTCCAGGGCAACTCTCCAAAGCCCTAAGGATTGAAGTTTTGTTTGTTCCATTTGGCCCAATAATCAGCGACACAGGAAAATTAAATTCTAATTTTGCACTATTGGAAACATTTTTATAATTTAAGAAACTAATATCTGTAATCATTGGATCATATTGACCACGACCATAAGCACTATGGATATCTTCCACATATTCAAGAAAGTCCTTATTTATAGACTTTTCTATTTTTTCAGGGTTAACTTTCTTCTCATTAGCCATCAGAAACAACCTTTCTAATTAGTTTGGACAGAGAAGTAAATATACTATATGACAACTGAACAGGAACAGCATTACCGATTTGTCGGGCTACGGATGTTTTCGATCCGTACCACAAAAATCCATCAGGAAAACCTTGTAATCTAGCTGCTTCAAAATGTGTAATTGCTCGGTCTTCAGTAGGGTGTATATACCGCCCCTTCTCAGGTTTAAAGAACTCAGTACGGATAGTGACCGACGGTTTATCCCAAGATAACCGCCCCATTACATCCGCTGCTCCGCTCTTATGCTTACGCCAGCAGGGAGAGAGCAATTCATCGGGTATATCAAAGCGATTGCCACCGGGGGGAATATGCTTAAACCTTTCAAGCGACAGGTCCGTATAATTCCTCCCAAGGTGCAACTCATCCGTCCTGTAGAATTCTTGGTTATCCGGCAGGTTAATACCTGAGACTTCTAGCGGTATCCCTTGGAAGGCATCTTGAAGAGTTCGAGGTTCACACTCCTCAAATTCGATGGGCTCCTCAAGATATTTCTGATATCCGACGATAATTCCTCGCTTACGCTTCTGAGGAGAGCCTAGAAGCGATGAGTCTAGAACTCGAGAATAGATAGAATAGCCTTCAAGAAGACCACCTTCATTAGTCAAAGAACAAAATTCTTCAAATTCCTTAGATTTCAGGAATGGAGGGACATTCTCAAGCACAAAAATCTTTGCCTTAGATTTCAGAATTACTTGAATATATTCCTGCCATAGCTGATTCCTAGGGTCAGGCGCAGTCTTCTTGTTTAGCAAGGAAAATCCTTGACACGGCGGACCACCAATAACGATATCCGCTTCAGGGATTTCATTACTTTGAACCCAAACACCGATATCTCCAACGTATTGGTTATCGGTGCTGAAATTTTTTGCGTACGTCTTTGCCGAGTCTTTATCAAGCTCCACAGACGCAACAACTTCAAAATCTATCCCCAAATCTTCCATCGCTTTATGGAACCCTAGGGTAAGACCACCCGCCCCTGTAAATAAGTCAATAGCTCTAAGCGTTCTCATGTTTTACGAGCGTTACTCCTATCCAATATCTTCGAAAGTAATTGCGCGGTTCAACGAGAAGATTTCACGAATCTCCGCATGGGTATATGGCTTCTTCTTGTGGCGTTCCACCATACGCACAATATCGCGTGCAGTAATCACCGATCCAGGAACACCGGATTTCTCAGAGATAGTACGAATCTGAGGCGTCACCGAATTCTTATAGTCAGAAACCACATACGAGAAGAACGCGAGCGCCGCGAAGTCAGGGCCATACTTCGGGTACCGTTCGATGTACTCGACCATACGGTTACGGTGGTCATGCCCGATGCTGTATCCCTTGGCATATGCTTTGCTGTCCAAGATGCCAGACCAGCCCTCTTCGCGAGAGGCGACAACGACGTCCGGGACAATGCCCTTCTGACCGATATGCTCTGCGTAGAGCCCAAAGATGTTGGCAAAAATTGAGGTCGTTGCCTTCTCAAATTCAGTAGCCCTATCGCGTGATTCAAAGGCCATCTGTACGTACTCGGAGAGGAAGGAATCAACAAGACCATTCGGGTACTTAGCGGAAAGAATACGTTCGGTTTCTACGGCAGAAACGCCCGCTTCCGCCGCAATATCAGCGATAAGCTGGGTATCCACCCGATTGATAAGACGCTCAGCCACGTATTTTTCAGCAACTAGGAGGACGTTCTTTTCTTCAATCTTCTTCGAAGAAACGCTACCAGTCCCTTCACGACGCCGGTTGTCCCTGAACTTACCCGGGCGCAAACCATACCGACGTTGGAAATATTCCTCATTGTAAGGCTTAGCGACTAGCACTTTTGATGAGTACTCCTCAACGAGCTTACGTGCTTCATCTTCAGCACCCGAAGCAATCGTCCAGATACCCTATAACGTTCGATAAGTTGGGTGTACCCCAGCCAGTTACCGCAGGTATTCGCGATGTCTCCGTGATTCGCGAAAATTTTCTCGAGAAGAGGAGCTGCCCTAGGAGTGGTATAGAGCTCTACATAGTTCTCTTCCAGAGATTCGTCACCGATACGACGGTGTTCAAGGATACGAGATACGACGTCATCTACACACGACTGTTTATTCGATACGCCATGTGCGATGACGATTTTCCCGATTTCTTCCTTCTCATTCAGGTAGCCTTCAAGACGCTCGTCCAGAAGAAGCTGTAGGAGGAAGACGAAAGGGCGAACTTTGAACCGTGAATCGACAGCGGACTGCCCCTTATAGGTAAAGGCGCTGGGGAACTGATAATCCAAAACCTGCTTCTTAAGCACCGTAAGAGGAGGCATTTCCTGCTTTACCAGTGCTTCTCCAGCGTCTGTTAGCCAGAACTTCCCGTCCTCATCCATAAAGACAAGGCCGAGACTTTTCAGCCAGGCTCGATACGTGCGGGCCCCGCCACCAGTCTGATCTCGACGTTTTCCCTTCGCTTTAAGACCGGCAAGCTCCAGGTTCTTTTCGATGGTCAGTTCCGTCGTCTTATCAGTCGTTTTCCAGACCTTGCCCTCTGCTTCAAGAGCAATTGCCATCAGACAGCGGGGAACGGGCGGCAGACTACGCTTGGGGCGGGTAACCCACCACGTATTACGAGCCATACAAACTACTCCTTTGCAGTTTTCCTTTAATTAGTAGGAGGCTTCTTGACTAGGGTATTCTTCGCCCTTAAAGGTCCTCAAAATCGCTTCAAATATAACACGGGCTCCTTTCGGCAGGGAACCGCCATGCCTATCTGCTTGCGGACAGACTCTTTACTACCCTGCAAAGTTGTAGTTATCGGGGAAAGTCTGCAAACGTGCACGCTCACGGTTAGTGAGCGCACGGTTTTCTTTCCAGTGATACATATGAGTACCACCGCCACCAGAACCGGTTACGGTATAAGCGGGCTTTTCAGGGTGAAGACGCTTGTAAATCTGGGAAATTTTTGCGCCCTTAACCTTTAGCTGAAGATGCTCAGGAATATCCGCAGTAAAAGCGTTCTGCCCCGGCTTGATATAAGACAAACGTTCCTGCACGACCTTTGACTGCTTAGTTAGTTCAGTACCGGTCATATCGGAAGTGATAGGAGGATTCTCCAGGGCAGTACGAGCCGATACATCGTGGTTGCGATAAGGCTCGGTAGAAGGAACTTTGAACTCTACATCCTGGTCATTACGAATGCCCACGATAATAATGCGGTGGCGTGCTTGAGGAACACCGTATTCTTCAAACTTATAGAGATTGGTCACGAGCTTGTAACCAGCCTTCTCAAAGGTCTCAAGAATCTGGTTAAAGGCTTTACCTTCATTAGCGCTACGAAGGCCACCGACATTCTCAGCAAGGAACCACAGAGGCTGGAACATTTCCAAGGCCTTAGCTCCATAGGTATAAAGCGGACCGTAAGTACCGTCCAGGCCCTTCTGCTCACCCACAGTGGAGAAGTCATTGCAGGGGAAGCCGAAGGCTAGGCCATCAATATCGCCCAGCTCTTTCAGCACGGAGTAGTCGAGCTCTCGGATGTCTGCATGTACTACAGATTCGGGGCGATCCGGGCAGATATTTTGGCGGTAAGTATTGCAAGTATCTTCGTCGTAGTCAGTCGCCCACTGGTGAACAATCTTCCAGTCGGGGTCAGAGATAGAAGCGCGAGTTGCGCCAATGGCAAGGCCACCGGGGCCACAAAAAAGTTCACCTAGCTTAAATTCCATGCCCACAACTATACACTAATATATTCGAAAATATAACTATAAGTCGCACATATTTTTCGAATACTGAAAACATTAAAGTATCTAAAAATATATTTAATTGAACCAAAAACCACATTCTCATCATCCTCTTAGTATTCGAACGCACAAGCAACCACATGTATAGCCTCCCTCTCGTTCCAATGAGTGCCCAACTTACAGTGCTTTGACGGATGTCCCATATCTATATCCAGCTTCCAGCTCACCGGTCGGGGGCAATGACCACCGGGCGCGCGCCTCCTCTCCACTGGGTTAGTCTTATAGCATGACCTGGATGAACTACCTGCGCGCCACTTTTG
>BNJU01000320.1_pt1 | contig 74347 bp, 118 predicted proteins | sample 8539281 | NCBI WGS metagenome assembly BNJU01 (sample SAMD00202456, study PRJDB9452) | human saliva metagenome | isolation source: human saliva | place: Japan
CAAAGGAACGTCGTGGAGAGTTTTTTGGGGAACAGTGCAAACAGTACCTCACGTGACTGATGAAATCAAGTGTAATGTTATAAAAGCGGCTGAAGAAAATAATTCTGACATTGTAATTACTGAAATTGGTGGAACTATTGGAGATATTGAAAGCGATCCGTTTATTGAAGCGATCCGTCAATTGAAAAGAGAAGTTGGAAGAGAAAATATTGCCTATATTCACGTCACATTGCTGCCGTATTTGAAAGCTGCGGGAGAATTAAAGACAAAACCTACACAGCATAGTGTGAAGATGCTTCAAGGGCTTGGAATTTCACCTGATGTAATTGTAGTGAGAAGTGAGCATCCTGTTGATGAAAATATTAAGAAAAAAATCTCGCTTTTCTGTGACATTGATGAGGAAGCAGTTATTGAATCACTTGATGCGGAAAGTCTTTATGAAATACCATTAACTATGGAAAAATTAGGACTTGCCGATGTAATTTGTAAACATTTTTAAAATAAAAAAATGAAAAAAACCATTGCTAAAAAGAATGGACTAGTATGGTTGAAAAAAATTCAAAAAAATCCTAAAAAAACTTGTAAAAAGTGGCAGTTGTCGGAAAAATATGTTGAATTAAAGGATGCTTATATAAGTATTCACGAGTCAATAGAGCATGCTGGATTTAATCTTGATACAAAAGTTGAGATTGATTACTTTTAAGGCTGGAGAATTTGATGTGAGAAAATTGGCAGATTATGATGGAATTCTAGTGCCAGGTGGATTTGGTGACAGAGGAATTGATGGAAAAGTTGAAGCAATTAAGTTTGCAAGGGAAAATAATATTCCATTTTTCGGAATTTGCCTTGGAATGCAAATGGCCTGTGTGGAATTTGCAAGAAATGTGCTTGGGTACAAAGGCGCAACTTCAACAGAGTTTGAAAAGGACACAGCTTATCCAATTATCAGCCTTATGGAAGAGCAAAAAGGGCTTAAGGATATGGGAGGAACAATGCGTCTAGGAGCATATCCTTGTGTATTAAAAAGAAGACAGCTTAACTGCAAAAAGTTTATGGAAAAACTGAAATTGCAGAAAGACATAGACATAGATATGAATTTAACAATGCTTATAGAGAGGAATTTGAAAAAGCAGGAATGGATATTGTGGGATTGTCTCCAGATGGAAATTATGTAGAAGTAATCGAAATAAAGGATCACCCATATTTCATAGCTTCACAATACCATCCAGAATTTAAGAGCCGTCCAAACCGTCCTCATCCATTATTTACAGGATGGATAAAAAGCGGCATTGAAAAAAACGAAGCGAGAGATAATAAAATTATAAATATTAATGTAGTGAACTACTCCCTGCTTTTTAGAAGCGGGAGCTCTTTGGGAAGTACCTGCTTTTGTTAGCCAAATATATTTACTAAGCTCTTCGGGTAGTTCCTACCCTGTCTTCTTTTATTTTTTTAATATTTCAACATTGCTTTTTCCAATGTTTTTTTATATTCAATGCCGCATTGTAATCTCTATCAATTTCAATCCCACAGCACTCACATTTATAACTTCTTTCTGATAATTTCAGTTTCTCTTTAACATTTCCACATTTACTACAAGTTTTTCGATGACGGAAACCATTTATCTATCTTCAAAAATTGTTTCCCTAAAAACATCAGTTTATACTCAAGCATCCTCAAAAACATTCCCCACCCATTATCTCCTACACTTTTTCCCAAAAATTTAATGCCTGGCTCATCCCTTTTCATATTCAAATCCTCAACAACCACTGCATTATATGTTTCAGACAATTTTTTTCGATAATTTATGCAAAAAAATCTCTTCGGCAATTTTTTTGATATACTCATGTAATTTTGATATTTTTCGCTTTTTGCTTATACCAATTTTTTAGAAAAATTTCACTTTTCTTGATAATGATTTTTTTGTAATTTTTTTCAATTTTTTTCTCCAACATCCTAAAATATCTTGGATAATCAGCCCTTTGGTTTTTCAGAACTAATAAATAATTCAGACATCGAAAAAAATCAAGTCCAATCACTTTATCATTACTTGACATTTTTTTGAATTTCTTTTTCAAATTCCGTCAAAACAGAAACATAGTAATTTCCATTACTGTTTGTTAGCGTTACCGACTTTATTCTATAATTCTTTGGTATTTCTCTATGATATTTTTAATTTTTATTCTTTTTCAATTTTGGCAAGACCAAATATTTATTCTCCTCAATTCGTATCGAATTATTCACACAATTTGTTGTATAACTTTTTAACATTATTCTTTTTAGATTTGAACCTTGGAAATTTCGCTCTCTTTTGAAAAAAATTCGTAAACGATCGTTTTACATTCAATTGAGCATTTGAAAGTGCCAAACTGTCCACTTCTTTCAAAAAAATTGATTTTTCACTTTTCAAACTAGCAGGTGTAATTATTTTTATTTTTTTCCAGTTTCTTCATAAAAATTTATTCGCAGTATACAAAAATCGTATTGTAAACAAAACGAACACATCCAAAAGTCTTGTTTATCAACAATTCTTGATCTTTATTTGGATAAATCCTATATTTGAATGCTAAATTATATTTCATGAAATTACACCTCCTTTTTTTATTTTTGAATATTTTTTTAATTATCTCTAACGGTGCACCTCCAACACTTACAACTAAATAACTTCTACTCCAAAAAAATATTCTTTCCACAATCTTCCCCTTATTTCAGGAAATTCTTTTTATCAACCTGCTGGAAGCACTTTTTGTAAGTATTTACAAACTTAGAAAGTTCAGTATTAGGCATAGCATTAATCAACATATGAATATGATCAACATCATGTTCCCATTCTTTAAGAACAATGTTATACTTCGGACATATTTTTTTCAAAAATCTCTTTCAATCTATTAGAAATTTCATCATTAATGACTTCTCTTCGATACTTTTATACAAAAAAATCATATGATAATTTATATCAAATACTGAATAATAATTACTATTATATGACATTATTATTACCTACTTTTTATATTATTTCACTGAATAAATTATATCATAAATATATCCTTTTTTTCAATTTTTTTACAAAAAAAGCAATTCATCTCCCACTTGTAGAAGCCGGAAACTTCTTGCTATCTTTTGTTAAATATTTTTTTAGCAAGGGGTTAAAAAGCTCCTTGTTTATTTTTATAAAAAAAATGGCAAATTAAAAAAACTTGCTATCTTTTTGTTAAAAAAATTTAAATTAATTAATTATTTTATCTGTAGTAATCCCATTCATCAACTTTTGTACCATCTTTAAATTGACATTTTCCAATTTCATTTCCATCTTTATCTTTTACATTAATAGATTTTCCACCGTGTTTTTCACAGAAAACTGAAGCTGGATTAGCCATTCCAATTGGTTTTTCAGGTTTTACTGCTGAATTATTATTGCTACTTCGATAGTATTCCCATTCTTCCATAGCTGTTCCGTCTTTTAATTTACATACTCCGTATTCACCATTTTGACTTTTTTTACAATGATAGATTCTCCACCTTGTTCAACACAATAACTAGAAGCAGGATTAGTCATTCCAATTGAAGGTGATTTAGAGTTATTATTGTTCTTTTTTGTAGTAGTTTTTCTTGTTGCTGCTGTTCCTATAACTGTTGCCGCAACCATAAGTACAGCTACAACTGATTTTAAATTTTTTTCATTTTTATTATCTCCTTTTTATTATTCAATGTTATTATATAATATATGCTTTTTGTTTTTTTATATAGCAAAAAAATAAAAATTTAGATTAAATCTTTATTTGTATATAAAATTATAGTTTTTATATGACTTTAATTGGGAAAAAAATAAAATTATTCCCATTCTACAACTTTAATTCTTTTTTTCTAGTTTAAATACTTATTTTTTTATTTGCTTTTATTTTTACCAAAAAAAGTTAAAAAAATTTCAAATTTTAAATATTTTTCATAAAAAAAACAGTACCTTTTTAGTACTGTTCTTTATAAGTTATTTAGTATGTCTTTTTATTAAATCATTGTCTTCTTTTTAAGACATGTGAATATATGTCTAAAGTAGTTGATACTTTTTCGTGTCCTAGTCTTCTTGAAAGTGATACTATATTAACACCTTTTGATAATAAGAAAGTTGCATGAGAATGTCGTAAATCGTGAACTCTAATTTTTTTTAAATTAGCTTTCCGTGCATAGAAATTTATATCATTTTCAAATTTATGCTTTGTAAATCCCTCAAATAATCTAGTTTTTTTGGAGTAGGTTTATACAACATCTTGATAAAATTTTGTATCATATCAGTAACAAATTTAGGACAGTCAATAATTCTTTTTAGATTTAGGAGTTTTTGGAGATGTTATAATATCCATTCTATTTATTCTCTGAAAACTTTTTATTTATCCTTATCTTATGCTTTTTCAAAATCTATATCTGATATTGTTAATGCTAAAAGTTCACCTATTCTGATACCAGTATAAAATAATATATTGAATCCAACTACAGACTCTTTTTTTATGTTCAATTGCCTTTATAAATTGATTAAACTCCTCTATTGTCCATACATTCATTTCATCAGCATTTTTTTCCCTATAGTTCCTGCGGCTAAACAAGGATTTTTTTCAAATTATAAAATTTTACAGCATAATTCAATATAGCAACAAGTTGATTATTAATAGTTCTTAGATAAGTTTGAGCATAATTTTTTTCCATTAATTCATTTTTGCCATTTTCTAACTAATAAAGGTGTTATTTCTTTTTATCTTATATTTCTGAAAAAAAGGGTAATATTTTTTTATTAATAAGATATTTTTTTGTTTCTATTGTATGTAATTTTAGCCTATTTTTTTAAATCATCCATATAAGACTTACATAAATTTTCAAATATTATTTCAGTATCAGAAACAAAAAGAATTTATGTAATTTCTTTCATATTCCATTGCTTCCTGTTTTTTTGCTAAATCCCATTTTTTTAACTTTTTTTAGAAATTCCGTTTTTCTTTTTACATAGAAAGAAACATACCATTTTTTTACTTTTTTTCATCTTTGTATGCTGGCATAAAAAAATCACTATCCTATATTGTAACGTTCATTAAAGTATTTAATGTTTACTCTTCCTCGTTGTGTTAAAAATCCTTTTTCCCTTAACTCTTCGTTTAATTTTCTTATAATTTCATAAGCTTTTCCCTCTTTGACGTTCATAATCCTCATAACATCATTGTATTCATAAAACCATTTTTTCATCATTCCTCCATTTCTCTCAATTAACCCTCTTTGTTTATATTAAAATGGATTTCCATCATCTTCATTTTCTGATATAACTTCAACAGCATCTTCTATATTATCGTTAGAGTAAGATTCAGTTACTTGAACAGGCGTATTGTCTAGTTCGCTTTCATTCACTCCTATTTCCTCAGCTTCATACATTCCGTCAAGGTCTTCAATAAATGCTTCTCTTAATGCTTGAGCCTTCGCTACCTTAGTTATCATTGTAACAGGTTTATTTTCCCAGTTTGTATTAGGTTTTCCGTCACTTTTTCTTTGTACATATTCGTCAAAATTGACTTCTACTGTTACAGGATTTTCCCAATTTTTACGATAAACTGTACACCAGGCACCAATTATTTCCTCTTTGCTTTTTACATAAATTGTTCCATCTCTTTTTTCTAGTTCTCCAGTATCTTTTTTAAGAATCCATAACCCTGTTTTTTTACCATTGTAATCCTTATGTTTAATTGCTCTTTTTTCCAATGCATCTCTTGATACAACCATTGCAGCAGGTTGAGTTCCGTATTTTATTAAGTATACTTCTTTTACAAAAGGATTCAATTTTCTTGCTCTACACAAGTGCATAAAATAATTAATTTCCTGATCCGTAATATTTCCGTTTCCATTTACTAAGTAATTTTTTACGATTGCAGGACTTAACTTCACTTCCTCATTTCCTACTGTAAATGTCATTAATTGGTTTTGTCTTCTGTTATCTTCATTTCCTAGTCTTCCCATTTTTTTATATCCTCCTAAATTTGTTTGCTTGATATTTTTTTCAGTTTCAATTCCTAGCCTGTCCGCTTCTTTTTTTCAACATTATTAGAAAACTTAACGGAGCATTTATAAATCTTATTGTTGTATCATAATATTTTTTTCTTTTTTTAGTAGTTTCCATGTTCTGCAGTTCGATTTGAACAATTTGTTGCTTTTTGATTTCTTCAATTTCTTTTTTTGTTTTTGAATTTCAGTTTCTTCTATAGCTCTTTGTTTTTTTCTTCCTCAGCTTTTTTTGTCTTAAATTTGCCTCTGTCTGTTTGATTTCGTTCTTCTTGCCTTCAATTTTTTTCCGTAATAACGTTATAATCTTCAGTCATTAAGAATTTCATTGATTCAAAAGTTATCATAAATTCAATTTCTGCATTTGCCTTTTTCAATTTGTGAATTTATGAAGTCCTGCTTTTTTTCTCCAGTTCATCATATTGCTTTTTGTACTTCATTCTCAATTTTTCTTGAAAGTAAATGATTTATCTAGCCATTTATCGTTCCATTCAAGGAAAATTTTTTTAATCCTGGATTTCTTGTAAAGATATTGTTTATTTTTCTTTTTGTACTTGCACTTTCTTTTTCTTCCTTGACTTTTTTTCATCATATCCTTTAAGTTGTTCGCCAATAAAGTTTGATATTCCCTTTACTTCTTTTTCATAAGTTTTAAGAGTATCAATAAGTGTTTCGATATCAGCATTTGCTTTTTTTCTGTATTTTCTTTCTCTCATCACTTATTTTTTTCTCAAGTTTGTTTAATTTAGTTCTTTCTGATTTTTGCTATGTCAATATCATCTTCGGTAACAATCCAGCCCTTGTATTTTTGCCTAACAATTTCCATAAAGCTTTTCAAGTCGTCAATGTTGCTCACAACTTCAGCTGGCACGAGTTTAGTCACTTCAAATTCAATTACCTGTAATTCCTGTGTTCCCATTTTTTTATATCCTCCTATATTGCTAATCTTCTTTTTGACGGTGGTTCAATATCATTGATAATAAAACTGTTAAATTCAATTTCTTTTTGTTTTATCAACTCAATATCTTCCTCGTCACGTTCAATAAAATATTGCTTAATTTCGTGTTTATTATCTGCAAAAGCCAATTTTATATCAGCATACAATATTGCATATTTCCATCCAGTTACATATAGATAATGCTGAATTTGTAAATAATATTCAATCGGAATGTCGTTTTGCCATTTATCCTTATAAATTTGATACGAATGGCACGTTGCTGTCTTAATTTCCAGAACTCCCATTTCTCCCATTTCATTTTTTAGTGTTCCATCAAGATTGGCACTCATAAAGCCAAATTTGAGACTCTCAAGCGTTTTTTTTAGTTTGCCCACAGTATAATCAGGGTTATTGATTTTAAAGTGTTCTATTAGTAGATTTTCACTTAATTTACCACGTTTTACTGCCTCGTTATCGCTTAAATCTTCCTGTTCACGTCTACCTGTTTTTTCTTCCCATAAAGTTACAAGACTTTTATATTCGTTGTAGCCCATTATTGTACTTACATCGCTTCCGCCAATATGCTTTCGTCTTATACTGTGCCACTCCTCTTCGCTGTTATAACTTATTTCTTTATATTCCATATTTCTCCTTTTAATTTTTTTCCCCTTTTACAGACCTTTAAAACCCTTAATTCTGTTCGGCGCATACCACAGCAACATAGCCATCAAAAACGGAAAAGCCACATTGCCTCCTGCTATCCAATGCCCTTTAACTCTAATCACTTCAATCTGAATCCAAATTGATGTTAGAATCAAAATCACCCATTTTGTCGCATTCGCTGTTGTTAGCATTTTCTTCCTCCATTTCCTCATACATTATCAATGTACTCATATCCATTCCTTCAGACGAGGCATAATCGTTAGCCATAGCGTACGAAGAAATAGAATGTTTAATATCAATAATTTTTCTTTTTTTATAAATTCGTTTATTTCGTTCTCATAACTTTCTATGTCTTTATTCGAATAGAATATTTTTTTATTTTCATCGTTTTTCCTCCAGTTCCTTAATTTCTTCTTGATCCATTTCTTTTTTTCCAGTTGCTCTCTTATGCTCATATCTCCTCTCTTTCTATTTCATAATTTACTATTTTAAATTTCTTTTTTATTTCTTACCTTTTTAAATTTGACTTTGATTATATTTTTTTATCTTTTGTTTCCAATTCCAGTATTCTTTTTATTCCTGTCAAGTGTATAAGACTCAACAGAATAATATTTTTCTGAAAATTGATTTTACTTTTTTTGCAATCTGTATTAATTCAGTTGCTTTTTAAATTGTTCAATTCATTTATTAATTTTTTTCATCCGTTTTAATCACTCTCCTAATTCTTTTTATTTTTAGTTTAAATTCCTTAATTTTTTTGTAATACATCTTCTTTTCCATAAAGACAAGAAACTTCATAGTCTGAATATCGAACAGGCTTGAAATCTTGCTGTTTTTTTCTTAAATCCTCTTAGCCAGAATCCATAATTTGAAAGTTCGATTGTAACTGATACTTGAGGATTATTTCCTCTAAGTTTTCTAAATTCCTCTATTGCCTGCTTTTTCTTCCGTTTAGCCTCCTAATTTTAGATTTTTAACAGCATTACAGATAAGTTTAATTTGTGATATATTGATATGCTTTTTTTGTTACTGGACTTGCTTTTTAAAGGCTGTAAAAAAATCTTGTTTATTAATATCTTATCCAAACCCACAACAGCAATTGTTATAGGCTTGGTAAAACATCAATTACTTTTTAAATAATTTCTTAATTCTGTTTACTAATTTTTTTAGCTTCTCTTTCTTTTTTTACTTTCTCGTTGTTGCTATTTACCATTTCCAACACTTCAAATTTCATTGTTGTTATCTCCTTTATTTTTTTAAAAAAATTTTAAATTTGTGTTTTTTTCCAAAAGACGTTCTATAAGTTCACAAGTTTCATTTACTGTTGTCTTACATCTTTTAGAAATTGTTAAAATCTCAAACCCGCTTAGCCCTTTTCCTTATTTCGTTCCTTGTAAGTTTTCAAATCGCTTATAGCTTTTGCAAGTTCACACATTTTGTCCATTATGTTTCTCCTAAATTAATTTATTATACAAAATATCCGCCATTTTATCACGTATCATATCGCATTCCTTATCAAACTCTTTTTCTTGATTATCTGTGTAATTAGGATTTTTTTCTTTTCCCAGTCTTCCCAAGCCTTTGTACCTTCAATATAGTCTAATACAAGGCTTTCAAATGGTTCAAAAATCAAAATCTTTTTCTTCGTATCTTGAAATCAAGTAATCGTGCAGTTCTTCTAATGAAATATATCGCAATTCATTTTCATATTTTGCTTTAAATTCTTTAAATTCATTTTTCTAAATGATTACAGAAATCGTTGTATTCTTCTATCGCTTTGTCTTCTTCTTCGCATAAACGATCCCAAGCTAAGTCTCTTGCTCTTTCTGCTCCTTCTGCAAATTTTAATGCTTCACTAAAACTCATTTTTTTATCATCTCCTATCGTTTACATTTAACAACAAACTGAGTAAAAAAATTTTTTTGTAAAATTTTATTTACACAAATATTATATATCTTTTGTTGTTAAATGTCAACACTTTTTTTAAAAATTATCAAATGACAACAAAAATATTGTATAATTATAGAAAAAAAGGGATGATAGTTATGTCAGATTTTAGAATAAAAGACGAACAATTAAAAAGAATTAGGAAATTATTTAAAAAAAGTTAGAGAGAGTAAAGATTATTCGTATGGTCAAGTAGCGGCATATACAAATTTGAATAAAAAGGAAATATTTATGCTTGAAAATGGACAAAAGAAAAAGCCTAATCCTTTTTATTTAAAGGCTTTATCAGCCTTTTTATAGAATAGATTTGAGTAAACTGTATAAAATAATTGGATATATGGATGATGAAGATGAAACGAGTGACGAAATAGAAAAATTATAAAATTGATGATGAAATGTTAAATTTGTTAAAATTATTAGATGTTAAAAGTCAAAAAGAATATTTTTAAATGAAATGGTGGAAAAAAATTGAATATATAAAAATTAAAAAAATGGCGATTATAAAGAAGCAGAGACTTTGATACAAAAGGTAAAAAGAAAAAAATAGATGAATTATAAAAAGAAAGGGATAATATGGCAAGACGCGGAAAAAGTTTTACTACTATTTTAAAACAGGCTGCACGTGAGGCAGAAAGAAGTAGAAAACGTGCAGAAAGAGAACGAGTTCAAAAAAATTAAATGCAATGAAAAGGGAGCAAGCAAAAAGCCGAAAAAGAATATCAAAAAAACAATTACAGAAAGAATATGTAGAAAGTAATCAAAATTATGCTAAGACAACGAAAGAAAATGCTGAAAATCAACGTAATACTTTTTTTAAAAAAATAGCTAATCATATACATATAAAAAAAATAAAATTAGTTTGTTGGATCAGATTAGAGAAGATACATTTGATGAAGAACGTCCAGAAATATCTGTTAAAACTGTATTTCCTAAACCAGAATATAAAGAAACTTTTTATGTCAAAAAAATAATTCCTTCAATTAAGAGAAAGAAAAAAAATACAATATGAAAAAGAATTGAAAAGAATGGAAAGTGAAATGTGAAGGAATTAAAGCTGCAAATGAAGAAAAATTTGAGAGTTTTTTAACGAAGAATTGAAAATTTGGGAAAATAGAAAAAAATTAGTTTTTTTATGATGAACGTGAAAAAAATACAATAAAAGTATAGAAGAATTAAATAATAGATATAATAAAAAAACAAAAAAAGAGGCGGTTGAAGAATATTTTGAATTAGTCTTAGATGCGATAGAATTTCCATACGAAGGTTTGGAGGAAATTATGATTTAGAGTATAACGAGTTAAGTAAAAATATTAGTGTTAGATTATGTTCTGCCAAATATAGATGTGATACCAGATTTAAAAAAATATGACTTATGTAAAATCACGAGATGAATTTAATGAAACGTATATAACTGAGAAACAAAAAGAAAAAAAGTGTATAATGAATTATTGTATGGATTAGTTTTTAAAAAAATTGTAGAAGTTTTATATTCAAAAAGTTGAAAATGATAGCGTGAAATCAATAGTATTTAATGGTTGGATAGAAAATATAAATAAAGCAACTGGAAATGAACAAAGTTTTTTGTTTATTAAGTATACAAACTAAAAAGAAGATTTTGATGTTATAAATTTAAAAGCAAGTTGACTATAAAACTTGTTTTTAGAAAAATTAAAAAGGTATTTCAAAATCTAATTTAAATGATTTAATTCCTGTTGCTCCAATATTGAATATAAATACAGAAGATAAAAGATTTATTGATAATGTTGGAATAGGTGATAAAATAGAGGGGATAAATATAGCAAATATGGATTGGAAAGATTTTGAATACTTAATAAGAGAATTGTTTCAAAAAGAATTTGAAAATGATGGAGTAGAAGTAAAAACTACACAAGCAAGCAGAGATGGTGGAGTTGATGCAGTAATGTTTGATCCTAATCCAATTAAAGGTGGAAAAATACATCATACAAGCAAAAAGATATAACAATTTAGTAGGAATATCAGCAGTTCAGGGATTTATATGGAACAGTTCATAACGAAGGTGCTACAAAAGGAATTCTAGTTACTACTTCAGATTTTTGGAGCTGATTCCTATGAATTTGTTAAAGATAAACCTTTGACTTTAATAAATGGAAGTAATTTATTAAGTTTATTACAAAAACATAATTACAAAAATGTAAGAATTGATTTGAAAGAAGGAAAATAAAGTATTTTTTTAAGAGCTTTAAAAAAAGGCTCTTTTTTTATTAAAAAAATAAATTTTTATATCCGTTGACATTTAACAACAAATGTGATATAGTTTTAACGAGGTGATAGTATGGCTAGAAAATATAAAAAAATCAAATGAACACCCTGAATTTGCTAGATTTAAATATTTGATAGAAAAGAATAAATTGACGATAGATGAATTTTCTAAAAAAATTGGGTATTCAAGAAATGCAATTTATAATTTTTTTAAATGGGATAGGAAAAACAAATCCAGCAAATATTTAGAAAATTAAATTTTTTTGATTAATTCGTTGTTAAAAAGTAAACGGTTTAATTACTTGATTTTTTTAAAATAATAATTAAATTAATCAAGTCAGCGATTTCTTTTTAATTTTTTTCATCATTATTTTTCCATAATAATTACTCCTTTCTTAAAGATGTAATTATTTTTAATAATGATAGGAAAGCAAAAACAAATTATAGAAAAAAATGTTGAGAGAGGAGGTGTGAGATGAAAATAAAAAAACTATGGATAAAGATTATATCCATAGTGGCTGAATTTTTGGATTAATATATTGCTGTTTCATATACCTGTAAGATTTAAGAAGTTTTTTTCTTTGTAAATATTTACAAAAATAGTTATAGCGAGTATATTAATCATTTTAGGAATTATATCGTATTTTTATTTTTAAAAATTCTAATATTTAAGTATTTTTTTAAAATGTAGTAAATTTAGTTATTAAACATAAATACTCCCTTTTAGTTTTTTTGTATGGGTGTTTTTCTTGAAATTTTTTTACTTTCTGCAAAAGAAAACTTCCTTTAGATTCAGCATTTTTTTCAATTCATTGTAAAGAGTTTGATTAATGTTGCTGTACCTATATACAAATTCTGATTTTTTTGAAACGGACATATAACTTTAAATTAAAATAACCAATGAACAAAATGTTGGTAGATCTTACCTTTATCATAGGGATTTCTTGGTTTAATTCTTTATCTAGAAAAATACATCTTAGTTCTCCTTTCCAAGCTATATATTTTCTTGTCTGCTAAGTTTTGAAAAATATATAATGTTTAAATTTTTTTAAAAATATTGATAACAAAGGCAATATATCACAAATCTAAAAAGAACTTCAAGGAGAAAAAAAATATTTAAAGAATTTTTTTAGGAAAATGTCTAAGATATGAAAAATTTATACATCTTAGAAGAAGCAGGGAATAGAGAAAAGATTAAAAGAGTTAGTAAAAGGCACGGAAAAGTAACGGAAGCAAGTATATTATTATTTGATTCCAGGGCAAAAAGAACGACAGTAAACGAAATATACTTTAACAGTCAAGGATATTTCATAATAAGGGATCAGAAAAGATTGAGATTAGGAAAATTTAATTAATAAAAAGCACTCCGAAGAGTGCATAGAAAAAAATATAAAAAAATATTTTTAAAAAAATACTATATTTTTGTGTTAATTATAACATAAATTTGATAAGAACACAAGATGTAGGGAAAGGGAAGAAAAATGGAAAAAGCCAAATTACTATGGTATATTGCCAGCGAATGTAAGATATGATAAAGAATTAAAACCAATGGAAAAAAATATTATTTACTGAAATTTCATCACTTACAAGCAAAGAAGGATATTGTTATGCTAAAAAAATTCGTATTTTGCTGAACTATATGATGTTCATAAAAAAATACGGTAGGAAACTGGATAAACAATCTTGTAAAAAGAGGTTATTTAAAAATCAGTAATTATTTATGAAAAAGGAACAAAAAATACAGGAAAGAAGATTATACATTACTACCCCTACAAACGAAAAAGACTGATACCTCTATCAATAAAAAGATTGACACCTGTCAATCAAAAATTTAGAGGGTATCAACGAAAAAAATTGATACCCCTATCAACGAAAAAGATTGAGGATAATAATACAAGTATTAATAATACAAGTTTATTATTAAAAATAATAATATACATGTGAAAAATGAATTTTTCACAATCGTGTGAAAAAAATAAAAAAACAAATGGATAAAAAAATTGCTTACGAATTTGATTTATCAGGTAAACAATTAAAAAAATAACTGACAAGCGAAAGAGAGCTATTAACAATTTGCTAAAAAGAGTATTCGCTGGAAGAAATGTTAAAAGGCTATGGGAAAAAAATCCGTACATCTAATTTCTTGCAAGGAAACAATAAAACAGGGTGGCAAAATATCATTCGACTGGTTTACTAACAAATCGAATTTTTTTAAAAAGTGCTTGAAGGAAATTATGATGATAAAGCAAGTATTAATAATTCTGAAAAAGAAAAAAATCTAAAAATTATCAAGAAAAAAAGACTTTGTTGGAGTAACTAACGAAAGCATTGCAAAATTTATTAGGAGGATTGACGGGAAATGAATAATCAAGAATTTAACGAAGTATTTAAACTGCTTTTAACAGCTTATCCAAACACAAAAGACAAAGAAAGTGTCGCAACTATTTATTTTTTGACGATTGCAAATGAGTTGACTAAAAAAGAATTTGCAGAAGCGGTTGTCAAAATCTTAAAAACTAGGAAAAGTGGGTTTATACCACAACCAGCTGAAATTTTAGAAGTTGCTAAAAAAACTGCTGACATCGAACATCAAGTGATTTTAGCTAAAAAAATGTTGATTGAAGGGGTTAGAAAAGTCGGCAGTTCAGGAATGGTGGCTTTTTGAGGACAAAGGACTTCATGCTGTAATCGATTTTTCTTGGTTGGCGTAGAATTTGCACAATGGACAAAGTTGAATTTGATAATTTTTTTAAATTTTTCAGTTTGATGGAATTTATAAGGATTTTTTTAGAAAATCCATACGAAAACAAAAAAATTATTATTCAGGCACATATAAAATCATTGGACAAGCGAAACTGAAACTTATCACTTATGCGAGTGTCGGTATAAAAAAATACTAAAAATCTTAATTTTATTAAGCTAGAATATAAGCCGCAAAATGAAGTTAGATCAGTTGATTTTAGTGAACTTAGAGAAAAAAATGCTGATAGGAGGATAAATGCAAAAAAATTACAGGAAGAAAAGAAAAAGGCTGGAAAGCAACAATGAAATTCTGAAAGAACAAAACAAAATTTTGAATGAACAGATGATGAAAAAAATCTGAAAAGATAAAAACAAAATGGTGTTCAGATAGAGAGTAACAACAAGAGAGTTAGGCAAATTGAGAAGATTTTTGAAAAATTAAGATGAAAAAATAAACAAAGTATATAAAATCAGGAGGAAATAAAATGTTAGGAAACAACGTAGTAGATTATATGATAAACAGCTGTAAAAGGAGCATACAATTTAGAAAATGCGAAATTAATTAAAAAGAACGTGGAAGACAAGAAGGTTCAGTTTGTTTTTTTAAAAAGAAGTGATTTAAAATTAAACATAGAATTTGCGAATGATAAAATTTCAGGAATTATATATAATAATTTCTTAACTGATTCACAAAGGGAAAATGTAACGGAATCTGAATATTGTACAAGATTGAATGAAATGCTTGAAATAACAGATATTGATGATATAAATAAACTTGATGAAATTTCAAGAAATATCATCAAAAAAATAAATTCAGAAAAAGTTATTTGGAGAAAATCCAAAGAAATTGTTTTTTTGAACAGAGAAGACAGAAAAAAACTTGTAAAAAAATAAAAAGATTTTTTTCGGAGCAGAGCCACAACTGCTGAAACTTTATGAAGAAATCGAAGAGCTGCAAACAGCATATAGAAATTACAGAAAAAAACATTTTTACAAGGACGAACAAAAATCTAATTGAAGAAATAGCCGACTGTTTTTGTTGTAGCTTTTACAAATCAATAAAGTAAAATTGGTTAAAAAAATGTTATTAGAGGCTTGATTGATAATACTAAAATCTTTAAAACTGAAATGATTGAAAAAAATCATAAGAATGATTAAATTTAAAATCAATCGTACAGTTGAAAAGAATTGAAAAAGGGCAATACGGAACATATAAAATTGAATATAAAGTCACTAGAGCTACACAGGAAGTTATCAGCGAAGAAAAAGAAGTTGAGGTAGTAAATTCTCCAGCGAAATCATTTAGCGTTGCAGAAAGCAAGAAACATAGCCGTGAGGAGAAAGAAAAAACAAAAAAAGAGAACAAGGTTTTTGAATTTGTGAAAAAGAATGAGCCATATTACTATAGGTCAAAAGAGGTGCAGTCTGGTACAAAAATACATCCAACTGAATGTACAGAAATAGTGAGAGAATTGATTGACAGGGGGAAAATAACAGTTATAAAAAAAGGGAGAGACGGCATATACGGAGCAACACTTGCAACCGTTCAGGAAGCAGAGGTAACTGATTAATGGCAATAAATGCAGGGAAAAAATTTGAAAACGACTTTAAGAATAGCGTTAATACAGATGAAATATTTTTGCACAGATTCAGGGATGGAACAACAGGAACTGTAAATGGACAGATGATCAGATTCAAAAATAAAAACTTATGTGATTTTTTACTTTTCAAGGACGGCTTGCTTGTCCTTGTTGAGTTAAAATCCTTTTTAGGAAAATCAATGCCATTTACAAATATAAAAGATACAGTTGATGAACAGCAAACATTTTTGTACAATTTACGACTTGAGGCAAAGAAAAATAATGTAAAAGCGTATATGATACTTAATTTTAGGGATTTGTCAGAAACTTATGCAATAGATATTCATAATTTTGATGAGTTTTACAAAATGACAAATAAGAAAAAGCATCAATATAGATGAAGTGAGGCAATTAGGAAAGCAATTGTTTCAGCAAAAGAAAAGAACAAACTACAGATACGAAATTAGCGACTTGTTCAATTAGGAGGAATAATGGGTAAAAGATTAGCAAAAAATAGAGTTAGAAGTATTTTAGAGGAATATCCGGAAACACGGAATGCTGAAAATCCCGACACATATGTTATGTGCCTAATACTTGTTGAGGACGGAATAATAACACAAGATCAGGCAGCTAAAATATACGACGGATATTCAATTAACAACATAGTTAAAAGTCGCCAGAAAATCCAAAATTCAGACAAGGAATACGAACCAAACGAGGAAACTAAAAAGAAAAGGTTTGTAGGATATATGAATTTCAGACATGCTTGGCGGAAAGGAAACTTGGATGTCTAAGAGGATGAGCAGAGAAAATCAAAAATTAATTTACTGGTTCATAGACTGCTACGCTTATCATCTGAAAGGTGTAGACATAAATTGGCAGACTAGCAAGCAAAAGTCTGCCATTTCCGATTATTTTTTATACAAAGCAAAGGAAGACTTGAAAAAACTTTATATCAGGCACAGTGGCAAGAATATAAAGGGATATGAGCCTTTCAGAAACATGGAAAGCAAGCTGAAAGACAGAATTGGAGATATAATTGACAAGAATTACACAAAAAGAAAGCAAAATTAATATAATCACAAATGATTTAATGGATTTTTGTAACTGATGAAATTCAAATGTTATTTATTAAACTGAATGATACTTTTAGCTTGGCACTTAAATTAATGAGCAATGCTGAAGCTGTGGCGTTTACTAATTTCTTATTTGATTATTTTCTTCAAAATGATATAGCAATGTGGGAAGAAATGCAAAATGTTATATAAACAGCAGAATGAAGGAAAATATATTTATGCAAAGTTGAAATATAAACGTTGTGCGGTATGCAATAGAACTCCAGTTGACTTTGAACATTGGCAGTCGGCTGGAAGTTTGGGAGGTTATGCGAATGATAGAGGACAGGGAAGATATATTTCACTTTGTAGACAACACCATACCGAAAAGCACGATATTGGAGTGGAAGCATTTGAAAGAAAGTATGATGTGAGGGGTATTTATTTGAATGACGAACAAATAAAAGAACTGAAGAAAATTTATAAAAAAATCATTTTAAGGCGTTTAAAGGAGAGATATGAAAAAAACAAGGATAGAATGCAGTTTAATTTAAAAAAACTGGAGAAAATTAAATTGGAACTTATGGAACAAAGAAGATGAAAAATAAAGCAAGTTTTGAAAAAAATATTGAATAAGGACAAGTATAAAAAGAAATAGGAGAAATCAAAATGGAAAAATATTATTAGGAATTGCAATATTAGGATTGTTAGGAAGTTGTAATAATAAAAAAATTGATTTCAGATTGTGAAAAATTATAAAGTTGCAGATAAATACGAAAGAAAAAGAAATTTTTTTATAACAAATCAATATGCTGGGAAAAATAAATAGTAATCCCTTGTACATTCCAGTACCACAAACATCTGTATATTATTATATAACTTTCGAAAAATAACAACACTTATTCAATCGGACAATCAAAAATATAGATTAGTGAATGTTGGAGAAAAAAATTAAAGAATGTAAATTTTAGAAAAAAATTGGACAATGGCAGTTGAATATTTTTTTGGTTTTAGGGTATAATATATATTATTATGCTAGGAGGAGTTTATAGGAAATATGCAATTTACTGACTTTGATAAAGAAATTTTTGAAAGAAATAGAAGACTTAGATAAAAAAATGTAAAAGAAAAAGTTGAAAAAAATAGCAGATGAATGGAATTCAACAATGACAAAGTTACAATCTAAAAACTGAGATGACTAGCATTGAAAAAAATTAGAGAATGAATATAAAAAAATTATCTGAGTTATTAGATAAAAAAATATAGAAATAAATAATGAATGGACAAATTTAAAAGAAAAAAATATCTAAGAATAAAAAAATATTGATGATACACAAAAATATTTTTTTCATGAAACAATATTAAAAATGCAAGGTTTTTATATTATTAGAAATCTATAAATGCTCTTCAGATTTTTAATAGAATTGGAAATTATATCAATGAAAAAAAGCGTGAAGATTTGAAAGATAAAAATAATGAAACAAAAAGACCAGTTATTAACTTTTAACGATGAGCTACAAGTTCAAAGTAGGAAATTGATTAATAACGAAGGAATTATAAAAAAACAAAACAAAAAGATTAAGATAAATAATAGAAAAAAATAGATAGACATGATAAAAGAGTATTAGAAATGATGGGGATATTTTTAACAATTTTTTTCAATTTTAGGAATGAATGTATTGACAATTCCTAGTATTAAATATAATATAGTACAAAATATTATGATAATAAATGCTATAATACTCTTAACAATGAGTGGACTGTTTTTTTGATCAGATTTGAATTTAGTTGTGAAAAAAATAGTTTTTATTTTTTTAGTACCAGTTATATTAGCTAGTGTAATGATATTTTTTTGCTACAGTAAATATAAAAGATAAGAATAAAGAAATAGAAGACAAGATGGAAACAATCATTAAGGAAAAATAAAATTTTAAAAACAAGAAATAAAAATTTTTAAAAAAAGACCAAATAAAAACAGGTCTTTTTTATTTTTGAAAAATAGAAAGGAAGATAGAATGAATGAAAAAGATATAGAAAAAGATAGCAGAGAAGATATTGGAAAAGATGAGGAATGACAAGGAAATAAAAACTGAGAAACAACTGACACCATTTCAAAAGACCGAAAAAAATTATTATCCGAATTATCGTTGCTGAAAGGTGCTATTGATTCTAAAAAAATATGCTTATAGAGGATTTGAAGAAAGAAGGAATATCAATTCAGAAAAGAGAAACTGGAGTTAATGTGCAGTCTAGCAAAAATATATCTATCAGAATTAGAAAAAGTAGAGAATAGGATTGAAAAAAATTACAGAAAGAAATCGTAAGAATAGAAAAACGTTGTTAGTATGGTTGAAAGAGCATTAGGTACAATTAGGAATAATAAATATTACGATATAATAGAAATGAAGTATTTTGATGATTTAACATTTGAGCATATATCTGAAAAATTAGATATAAGCGTTATAACTGCAAAGAGATATAAAAATAAAAATGATTAGACAGTTGCAACTAGTTATATTTTCAGATGATGTAATAAAAAAATATTAAATTGAAAAATGATACTTTTTTTGATATTGTATATAATTTTTAATATGTTATAATATGTCAAGATGAAAGAGTATGAGTTAAGTACTTGACATTGAATCCTTGATTTTATATAAGGACAAGACAGTTTAAAAAGCTGTCTTTTTTTGTTGTAAAAAGGAGGTGGTAGCATTGAAATTAAATGCTAGACAAAAAAAGCTTTTTGTGAATATTATGTAGCTTGTGGAAATGCTACTGAATCCGCAATAAAGGCTGGGTATAAAGAAAAGTATGCAGGCGTAAATGCTGATAAATTACTAAAAAAATACTAATGTTTCTAAATATATAAAAAGAATAATGGAAGAACATACAAATAATAGAATAGCTAAAGCTGAAGCTGAAGAGATACTGGAGTTCTTAACTGCAACTCTAAGAGGAGAAGTAACTGAAGAAGTTGTAGTGGGAGGATTTGGGAAATCAGCAACAGAAAAAATAATTAAAAATGTAGATTTAAAAGACAGGTTAAAAGCAGCGGAACTACTTGGTAAACGATATAGATTGTTTACAGATAAAGTTGAAGTTGAAGGAGTTGTGCCTGTTATGATTGTAGGTGAGAGCGAACTTGAGGAGTAAAAAAGTGAATCTGCCGGAACTGGTTGGAAAAGGATACAGAGATTTTTGGAACTACAAGGGAAGGTATAAGGTAGTAAAAGGATCAAGAGCAAGTAAGAAAAGTAAGACAACGGCATTATGGATAGTCTACAATATGATGAAATATAGGAATGCAAATACTCTTGTTGTACGCAAGGTGTACAGGACTTTGAAAGACAGTTGCTATTCAGATTTAAAATGGGCAACACATAGATTACAGGTTCAAGACTATTGGGAGTTAAAAGAAAGTCCGCTTGAAATAACATATAAACCTACTGGACAAAAGATTTTATTTAGAGGTTTCGATGATCCGTTGAAAATTACATCTATTTCAGTTTCAGTTGGACAATTATGTTTTTGTTGGGTAGAGGAAGCATATGAGTTGACAGATGAAGTAGCGTTTAATATGCTAGATGAGAGTATAAGAGGTATTGTTGAAGAACCATTATTTAAACAAATAATCATTAGCTTCAATCCTTGGAATGAGAGACACTGGCTTAAAGCGAGATTTTTTGATAGAAAAGATAAAAATATTTTAGCTCTTACAACTAATTACCTGTGTAATGAGTGGCTTGACGAATCTGATAAAAAGCTATTTGAAGATATGAAAAAGAATAATCCTAGGCGTTATCAAGTTGCCGGCTTAGGCGAATGGGGAATAACTGATGGTCTTGTCTATGAAAATTGGAGAGAGTTGGAATTTGATTGGAGAGAGATTTTAAATAAAAGGCAAAAAACAAAAGCAGTATTTGGGTTAGATTTTGGATATACGAATGACCCTGCTGCTTTTTTTTGTGGAATAATAGACCAAGAACAAAAAGAAATTTATGTTTTTGACGAGATATATCAAAAAGGAATGCAAAATACAGCTATTTACAACAATATAGAAAAGCTTGGATTTAGAAAAGAAATAATAGTTGCAGATAGTGCAGAACCAAAGAGTATAGAACATTTAAGAAGCTTTAGGATTGACAAGGATAAAAAGCATCTAAAAAAAGGGGAAAGATAGTATAAATGCTGGAATACAATTTATTCAGGATTTTAAAATATTTATTCATCCAAGGTGTAAAATTTTTTTAACAGAGATATCTAATTATGCTTGGGATAAAGATAAATTTGGAAAAGCAGTAAATAAACCGATAGATGACTTTTAATCATTTAATGGATGCCATGAGATATGCACTTGAGGATTATATGAGAAATAATCGGATGAAGACAATTAATAAAAATATATTAAAGTGAGATAATGGAAATAAAAAAATCTTGGAAAAAGCATTATGGGACTTTTTAGTGAGTGATTTAGCAAGACTACAAAAACTGGAAGATTATTATGTTGGTAAACATAAAATATTGGAAAAACCCAATAGGTTGAAGGAGAAACCGGATAGTAAACTTATTCACAATTTTCCAGGATATATAACTCACGATAGCAACAGCTTATTTTATTGGTAAAAAAATATTACTTATAAGTTGTTGGAAGATAATTTGGCTAATGAGTACGAAATGGTTGGAAAATATTTAGCTACGGAGGAAGAACAGCAATGTAATTATGAGCATGCTGAAAACTGTTCGATTTTTGGGCGGTCGTATGAGTTATGGTATAAAAATATAGATAATACGATAAACTTTAAAGCCTTAGATCCTCGTGATGTATTTGTCATTAGGGATAATACAATAGACAAAAATATTAAATATGCAGTTCGTTGGAGCAGAGAAAAAAATGAAAGCAATGATTATGTCTATATATTGGAGATTTATGACAACAAAACTGTAACTGTCAATACATTTACTTCTGTTATGGATTACAAAGGAGTAATATTGACATCTCAGGTACAGGGAGAAACTAGAATGCACGGTTTTAATAGGGTACCTTTGATTGAATTTGCCAATAACAAACGGAAACTCGGGGATTTTGAAAAAGTGATTACATTAATTGACGGATATAATGAGGCAGTGTCAACATCGTTAGACGATATGAAAGATTTTACAGACGCAATCCTAGTATTGACAAATATGCAAGGAACTGATGAAGAAGATATAGAGAGTTTGAAGAAAAACAAAGTGATGTTATTAGGAGAAAATGGAGAAGCTAACTGGTTAGTAAAAAATATAAACGACACATATTCTCAAAATAATAAAAATAGACTGAACCAGGATATTCATAAATTTTTCTTTTTATTCCTGATATGCAAGATGAAAAATTTTTGCTGGAAATAGTTCGGGAGTGGCATTAGGGTATAAATTGTTAGCGCTTGAACAACTAACTGCACAAAAAGAAATGTACTTTAAAAAAAGCATTAAATGAAAGGCTAGAGTTAATTTTTTTGATTATTTTGGGTTATCATTGAAACCGTTAGATGTTCAAAAAAATATTTACAAGAAATACTCCTGAAAAATTTGGTTGAACTTTCAACTGTAATAACAAATTTACAAAATGTTGTATCACAAGAAAGTTTAATATCATTGTTGCCTTTTTATTGAAGATACTGAAGCGGAATTGAAAAAGATTGAAAAAGAAAATCAAATTGAACAACCGTTAGAATATAAAGGATTAAAAAAAGTGAACAGGAAAAAAATAGATGAAAAACAAGAATAAAGAATATTGGGAAAAAAAGACAGCTTGCACGAGAAGAGCTATCATTTAACAAAGGTACAGAAGCATACAAAGAATATGTAAAAAAATACTTAGTGAAAGTAAAAAAGAAATAGAGAATAAAATAGCCCAATTATACGCTAAATATCAACAAGAAGTGACAAAACTAGGTATCGACAAGATTCAAGCGAATAAACTGCTTCGTGGTACTGAGTATAAAGAATGGCGATACGATATAGGAAAATATGTAGAGGAAATTGAGAAGTTGAAAAAAAGCAATCCTGTTGAATTCAGGAAAATGTCAGTTGAACTTGAAACCTTGGCATATAGAAGCCGTATCAGTCGACTGGACAGTTTAAAAGCAGGTGTTGACTATGAACTTATACAGGCAGGGGAGAAAATAAAAGGTAAAATGACAGATACACTGACTGATGTTTACGAAGATACCTATACATCATTTGTTGAGGATTTAAATTTTAAAAAAGGTGTAATTAGTAGTAGTACAATAAAAATGGCATTAGAGCAAGAATGGAGTGGGGCTAATTATTCAAGTAGAATATGGAGTAACATTGATAATTTAGCGAAAGCGATAAAGAATGAAGTAATTGTTGGGTTGAATAAAGGTATTAACTATAGAACTATGTCGCAAAATATAGCTAAAAAGTTTGATACAAGTTATAAAAATGCTGAAAGGTTAGTGAGAACTGAAACTGCCCATATACAAAACCAAGCAACACTTATGGGGTACAAAGATTCTGGAGTTGTTAAGTATGAGTTTTTAGCGGTATTGGATAGTCGAACAAGTCATACTTGTGCTAGTCTTAACGGTGAAGTATTTAAGACGGAAAATGCAATGGAAGGAGAAAATTATCCGCCAATGCACCCTCGTTGTAGAAGTACAACTGTTCCTTATGAGTATTCCGATGTTTTTTCTGATGAACCTGAAAAAGAAGATTTTGAAAATAATGAAAATGAGGGTATAATCAATAATAATGGTACTGTTTTTGTTGAAGGTGGTAGATACAGAAATATAGGGAATATTAATGCAACGGAGTATAAAGATGAACCGCTGGAATTGTTGCGAAGATATGAACAAAAAATCGTTAAGAAAAGTAAAGAAAATGCGTTAGTAATAGCTAAAAATGGAGATATTTATATTTTGAAAGGAGATGAAAATTCGATACCAAGTCATAAGATGACTAAAATTAACTTTGAAGACGCTTTGTATACTCACAATCATCCTAAAAATAGTAATCACGAGTGGGGATTTAGCAATGATGATTTTAGTTCGTTCACTAATTTGAAATTGAAATATTTAGCTGCAATTGATGAAAAGTATATCCATGAGTTATCAAAAGACATGTTTGAAAATGAAAGATATGATGGCGGAGATAATAGCAAAGCAAGGTGACTTACTAGATAAAAATGACATTTAAAAATCTGGAGAGAACTAAAAGCAGTATGAAACAGCAAAAAAAAAGGGATTAAGGTATAGAAGAAATGAAATTAACGGTAGATAGTGAATTATATAAAAACTTTTAAAAAAATTAAAAGAAGCAGAAGAAAGAGTTAGTACTGCTAAGAATAGCGAGGAGAAAAAAATTACTTTGTATAAGGAATATCTGAGAATGGATAGAGAATTTTTTGAAGAATTGAAATGCTCTGAGGTTGCAAAAGAGATAGGTTTGATTGTTGTACGAGAATTGTATGAATTGTATTTTAGTGAGAAAAAATCAAAAGAGTAGTTTAACGACTGCTCTTTTTATTTGTCGTACTGAGGGACATTAAACATCTGGATAGAAAATAGTCGACAGACTTTAAATGGGAGGATAACTATGTCAGAAAACACATTTACACAGGAACAAGTAGATGAAATGATTAAAGAAAGAATTGCAAGAGAGAGAAAAAAGTTTGAAAGTGAGAAAAAAGAATTGGAGAGAAAGCACGGTGAAACGATTGAAGATTATGAAACAAGAATCAATAACGCTAATCTTACTGCAGAAGAGAAGTATAATAAGAGCCTTGCTGAACTTCAAAAACAACTTGATACTTCAAATACGGAACTTGCAACATTGAAAACTAATGAGATGAAAAAGGCTATATTAGGGAAATACAAAATTCCTGATAGTTTTTTAGGCAGTATTACTGGAAATACTCAAGAAGAGATTGAAGATAGTGTGAAATCTTTTTCTGAAAATTTATCTAGCTATCTTAAAACACAAAGCGGAGGAACACCAAACTCTTTAAATGGTGGAAGTGAAGGAGAAAAAGATAAAAAAGATATAGGACTTGAAGCATTTGATAAGGCTTTTAGTTCTTTTTAATTTAAAGGAGATGATAAAATATGGCAATGATTTATACTGAATTATTTGCAGATAAAATTGATGAAAGATTTACAAGTGAAGCAGTATCACAGAAAATAGTAAATAATGATTATAGCTTTGTAGGTGCTAAAACTGTAAAAGTTACTTCGATTAATACGGTTGATAATAGGGACTATGACAGAAATACAGGTTATGGAAATGCGGACATTTTACAAAATTCAATCCAAGAAATGACATTAACAAAAGATAGATCTTTTAAAATGCTTTTGGATAAAACGAGACAAAAATTAAAGCTGGAGAAGTGTTGGCAAGACAATTGAGAGAAAGAGTAATTCCTGAGATTGAGAAATACAGATTTGAAACAATTCTTAAAACCTGTAATACAAAATCACAGACAGTAACAGGTCTTGCGGCTAATAACGCTTACGACAAATTTTTAGAAGCACAGGAAAAATTAAATGATGCGGATGTACCTCAAAATAGGATTGCTTATGTTACACCTGAGTTTTTAACAAAATTGAAAAAAGATGACAATTTCATCAAAGCTTCGGATATTGGGCAAAATATAAAAATAAATGGATTAGTAGGAATGGTTGACGGAGTACCGATAGTAAGAGTTACTAAAAAATGGATGGAAATTAAAACAGGGGTAGGTGGAGCTACAACTAAAAATTACGGTTGTTTAATAGGGCACAATTCGGCAACGGTTGGTCCTGTGAAATTAGCTGAATATAGAGTAGTTACAGATTCAGAAAATTATTCAGGAACTTTATTTTTAGGTAGATTTTATTATGACTGTTTTATACTTGATAACAAAGTAAAGGGTCTAGTTGCAATTGAAGCGTAGTAAAAAAAAGTGTGGTTAAAACGCCATACTTTTTTTATTTTTTTAAGAGGTAATAGAAATGACTGAATTAATTGATGAAATTTATGAAAAAAAATAAAAAAATTATTTCTGATGTAACACCAAATGAAGCAAAGACTAAATTTGCTATTGAGAGCATTGTTCAAGATAGTATTAACTATATGAACCGAGAAGACTTCCCAAGAGAATTGATAACTCCTATAACAAAAATATATTTTTAAATATAATTTTGATAAAAAAATAGAAATATAAAAATCTATGAAAAGTGGAGATAGGCAAGTTGAATTTGTAACTGAGTTAAATGATGATGTGGAATTTAGAAAAAAAGTTTGAATCGTTTTTAGGAAAACTTGGGAGTTATAAAATAAAGGTGGTATGCGATGTTTGAAGATTTTTTTGATACCGATGTGATAGAAGAAGTTAGAAGAAATAGAAAAACAAAAGACCGAATTTGGTTTGACAGTTCAGGGTTGGGAAAGTCGTTTATACAAATATTAAGTGCCAGTTGAGTGCAGGAATTTTAAGAACTACTGAGACTGGAGTTATAAATAGTTCTAAAAAAATTCATATAAGATATTTGTTAGTAATGCTGTAGAAATAAAGCAGAATGATATTTTTGATAGTAAATAAAGGTGGGATAAAATATAAATTTAAAGCTAATAAACCTATAAAGTACACTGATTTTTTGGAACATCAGGAAATATCGGTAGAGGAAGTGGAAAAAAATGAAACTTAGTGGTGACTGGGAAAAACTGGCAAAAAAATTAGAAACTTTAGCTACTGATACTCCACAAAAAGTTGGAACAACACTTAAACAAGTTGCTGAGGAAACAATAAAAGAAGTGAAAGGGCAGACCCCTGTAGATACTGGGCAGTTGAGAATGGGTTGGCACAGGGAAGATGGCGGAAATTTTAAACAGTTAATTTTTAGTAATGTGGAATATAGCATTTTTGTTGAGTACGGTCATAGAGTTAGACACTCGAATAAAGTAGTGCCTGGCGTATTTATGTTGAAAAAAACTATAGAAAAACTTAGAGCCTGTATTTAAAAGATAAAATAGGGTTCGACAATAAGAGCGGAGTTTGAATAATGGAATTTATGGATTTTATAAAAGCCCTGAGCAAAAAAATATACGATTTTACAGATAAAGAAGTTGGAATTGATAATATAAATGCTTTTGACTAAACCATGCTATTATATCCAAGTAATTGACTACAAAAAAATGAGTTTTTTTGCAAATTATAAAAAGCGGATATTTATTAGTGTAGATATTATATATATTCCTGAAAATGATGAAAATAATACAATGGAAGTTTATAAAGCACTTGATGAGTTGGATAATATGTTTGAAACTAAAAGGTAATAAGATTTTTAAAAAGTTAAAGATAGATGTCTAACTTTAAAAAAATGAGCATACAAAAATGGTAGATGGTTTAGGTCATTACATTTTCGATTTAGATTTATTTGATGTGTATGGGACTGATTTAAGAACTTTTGACAATAGTATTGAAACAATAAAAGAAATATTGAAAGACGATACTGAATTAACGGAATATGAGTTGCTAAAAAAATTAGATTTATTTGATGAAAAAGGTAATAAAGTATCATTATTTGATGAGAATAATGATTTGATGAGTGATGAGGTGTTTAAAAAAATTATCGTTATTTGATAAAAATGGAGTTCCATTTAATTACAAGATAATGAAAAATTTAAAAATGAAATTAAAGAAATAGGAGAGTGATAAAATGGCAATAGTCGGACAAATTAATGCGAGTCCAAGTATTAGCATTGCATTTAAAAACATTAGCAACGACAGCTATTCAAAGAAGTGAAAGAGGTACTGTTTGTTTGATTTTACAAGATACAAAAAGCTACTGAAAAATGGTACACTTTTAAAACTATAGCCGATGTTGAAACTGAAAAATGGGATAAAGATAATATTAAATATATTAATTTAGCTATGCATTATGGAGCATTTAAGATATTAATCAGAGTTATACAAAGTGGAGAAGATACAAACAAAGTATTAAAGGATTTAGAAATGCGAAAGTTTAACTGGTTAGCTTATCCAAAAGCATTAGAAACAGAAGACCAAACGGTTGTAAATTGGGTAAAACAACAATTTGGGAATACTGGTCCAATTGGTAAAACTATAAAATATGTATCAAGCTATGCGAATAAAACAGATCATGTAGCTATTGTAGAACTTGCAAATGGTGGAACATATAAGTCTATTTATGGAGATTTTACAGCACAGGAATACACAGCAGCTATTGCAGGGCTTATTGCAGGTATGCCATTAAACCGTAGCGCTGATAATCACATCATGAATGATTTGAAAGAAGTTGAAGATTATGAACCTAAAATTGGTAAATTCAGTTTATATATGGATGAAGATATAGTTAGGGTAAATTATGGTGTTAACTCTAAAACTACATTTGACAGTACTTGGAAAAAAGATACAAGAAAAATTAAAGTCGTTGAGGGTATGTGCTTTATTGCCGATGATATAAGAGATACTTTTAAAAATTATTGGCTTGGAAACTACATAAATGATTATGACAATAAAATGAATTTTCTGCTCAAATGTAACTAAAAGTATATTTCAAAGAGATGTCACCAAATGTGTTAAATGGGGATTATGACAATAAAGTAGAAATTGATATTGAAGCACAGAAAAAAGTAATAATTACAGATGGGCTAGAAGTAAATAGCATGACGGATTTGGAAATTTTACAATATCCGACTGGCGATGATGTTTATTTAACTGGTGATGTAAGATTTGTAGATACTATGGCTTCACTTAGCTTAACAATGACAATGTAATGAAAAGGAGTTGATAAAATGTCGGAAAATATAAGAGGAAACAGAACAATAACAGGAGCTTATGGGGAGTTATGGCTTGATAATGAAAAAGTAGCGGAGTTAAAATCTGTAGAGGCTAAAATTACAGCGGAAAGAAAAGATGTACAGCTGGGGATTTCTGTTGACAGTAAAATAACTGGATTAAAAGGCGAAGGAACTATAAAAGTTTTTAAAGTTTATACTCGTGGGAAAAAAATACTTGAAAATTGGGTAAAAGGAAAAGATGTGAGAAGTAGAATAGTCACATCTATAAAAGATCCTGATAGTTTACGTGGACAAGAAGAACGGGTGTCGATTGATAATGTTTGGTTAAATTCGATTGAACTTGCAAAATTTGAAAGAGGAGAAATTGTGGAAGAAGAAATTCCTTTTGGATTTACTCCTAGTGATGTTAGATATGAAAATGCAATAAGATAAGAAAAGGTAGGTATGGGATGAAAAATATAACAGTGGAAATGTTGTTGGAAAACAGCAAAAAAATAGAAAAAAAAGACACAGTAAAGGTTAAAGTTGAAGAATTGAATGGAGCTGTTTTAGAATTAGAAGTATTAAATAGAATGGAAATACTGGATATTTTTATCCAGTAATAGTGTAGACAAAGATAGTGAATTAATTTATACTGCAGGGAAAATATTTAAAGATGAAAAAAATTGATTACTGAATTGGGTTGCCAAATGAATCCAATTGAAGTTGTACCAAAAGTATTAAGCCAATCTACTATAGTAAATATTTCAGAATTGCTTATGAAAAAGGCTGGCTGGAATGAAAAATTTACTGTTGAAGAAGTGGTTGAAGAAATAAAAAACTAATCAAGGGCGACTGGAAAGCAAAAACAGTCGCTCACTATTTAAATTGTGGACATAGTCTGCAAAGTCTAAGGGAATTAAGTAATTCGGAGTTGTTATTTATGTTTTTTATGATTGGAGGTGGATTAGAGAATGAGTGAATATAAATTGAGCGCATTGCTTGAATTGAAAGATAAATTTACTAATGTAGCACAAAAGGCTGGAAGTTCATTGGGAACATTGAAAGATAAAGTTGGTGGCATAGCTGGTAAAATAAAAAATTCTTTCAGTGGAGTTCAAGGAGCATTGGCAACTGTTGGAGTTGGTATAGGAGCAGGTACAGCAGTTAGTGTATTAAAATCTTCTGTTGAAGCCTACGCAAATTTGGAAGACCAAGTTAGAAGAAATAAGGCTATAATGGGGGCTACAGTACAACAAGAAAAGCAACTTATGCAACAAACAAGAGATTTGGGTAGATCAACTAAATTTACAGCACAGGAAGTAGCAGAAGCACAAATGTATCAAGCTATGGCTGGTATGAAAACAAATGAAGTGCTAGAAATGACACCAAAACTTTTAAAAATGTCAATTGCGGCTGGAAGTGATTTTGCTCAAACTTCTGATATAGTCACAGATAACTTGACAGCTTTTGGTATGTCGTTAAAAGATTCTGATAGACTTATGGATGTAATGGTTGCAACAAGTAATAATGCAAATACCAATGTACAAATGTTAGGAGAATCTTATAAATATGTTGCAGCAACTTCAAGAAATTTTGAAAGTTTTGAAGATGTAAATATCTTATTAGGAATACTTGCAGATAATGGAATCAAGTCTGGTCAAGCTGGGCGTAATTTAGCAGGGATTTACAGAAGGTTGGCTAATCCATCAAAACAAGTGGGAAATGCTTTAAAAGACTTAAATATTCAACTTTATGATCAACAAGGACATTTTAGAGGATTAAAAGCATTATCTGATGATTTAAAAATTGCTACTGCAGGTCTTTCTGAGGAAGAAAGAAATAGATATTTGACAACGATTGCTGGTGGAGAAGGTATGAAAATACTGGCTTCTATTATGGGGACAACAGAAGAAAACTATAACAAAGTTGCTAATGCTGTAAGAAATTCTAGTGGCGCAACGGATAAATTTGCTGATGATATGAGTAATACAACGGCTAACAAAATAGCACAATTTAAATCGGCAATAGATGATTTGAAAATATCATTAGGAGAAGCTTTCGCACCAATAGCGACTAGGTGGATGGAAGACTTTATGAAAAGAGTTGAAGAATGGCAAAAAAGCGGGGCATTAGATCCTGAAAAATTAAAAGGGCAAGCTGAACAATTAACAAAAGGTGCAGAAATAGGAATGAGAGGAATTATAGGAGCTAAAGGTGCAGTTTGGGGAGCTCAATTAGGAACAGCAATTGGGGGACCAGTAGGAACAGCAGTAGGTGCTGCAATTGGTGGAGCTATTGGATATTATACGCCAGACATAATAAAAAAACTAATAGAACCTAAAAACCCAAAATTAGAAAAAGCAAAGCAACAAGCTGTAACCAATGCTTTTGACCCTTCGAAATATGCTTCTCGATACAACTCTAAAGATGGACAATTTCATTATATGGGGTATAGTGATGTTAAAGTACCTACACTTGCAGAAGTACAAAAAGAAGAATCAGCAAGAATTGCAAGGCAAAAAGAATATGACAGAAGATCATACGAAGCTTTACAGAAAGTTATAATGGGTATGAATGCTGTTAAAGCAGGAGTAGCACCACAACAAAATCTAGCAATTACACAGCAAGATAGAACAGCACAATTAACAAGTGTAATTTCACAACTTTTATCTAAGCAACAAAATACTAATCCTCTACAATCGTTTGATCCGAGTGCTATAACTAATGCTATCAGTTCTGGATTAAGTCCATTAAATAGTTTACCAAGTCTTTTGAATACTAGTTTGAGCACAATGCAACCGCCAATACCACAACCAGTATCAATAGAACAAGTTATAAATCATCAGGCTAATGCACAAATAGCAGCACAATTGTCAAATATAACAATAAATGACACAGCAAAAATTGAGAGTATAGCTAGAGAGATAGCACAGAATGTTAGTCAAAATACATATAACACTATGATGTCAAATTTACAAGCTCAAATTCAAGCATCGCAATAATTAAGAAAGGAGTTTCAATATGAGATCAATATTTATGTTATTGCACGATACAGAACCGTTTATTTTTGTGATTCCACCGTCGGATTTCAAAATTACGAGCAGTCAAAACAGTGAAGTTGTAAAAGATATTAGATGTTGGAGAAGTAGCATTAATAGGAGAAAAAAACATAAAAAAAGTCAATTTTTTTCTACATTTTTTTACCTGCTAAAAAAATCTAAATTTTTTTAATTTTTTTACTAAATCCACACTCGCCGATGAGTGGTATAAAAAAATTGGATAAATATAAAGATGATAAAGAAGTTTTTAACTTTGGTAAGTGCTAATTATAGCATTTATTTTTAAATGTTATATTGAACAGTTGGAATATGAAATAATAGAGAGAACAGGAGATATTGATATTACAATTGATTTGATAGAAGCTAGAAACAGACAAGATTGATTGATGATGTTAATGAACTTTATGAGCGATATACTGGGAAGACTTCGCCAATTAAAGAGTATCAACTGGAAGAGAGATTTGAAAAATTTAAAGAGCGGATTAAAAAAAATAAAATAAAAAGAAAAAAATTGATAGCTTGATTAAAGTTTAAAAAAAGGAAGTTTGAAAATGTTAAAGATTGTGATTAATGACAAAGAGCATATAAAAAAAATTTGAACGAATTATTTGGAAAGGTGGAATAAATGGAACATCACGAACATTAGAAGTAAAATATTTAGATGATAATCAAATTGCTAATTTAGGAGATAAAGTGGAATTCTATGTTGATGCTGATAAATTATTTATTGGTAAAGTTTTTTTCTGTTGAAGTTGTTGGAGATAGTAAAATTAGGACTTTTAATTGTTTTGATAACTCTATATATCTTAATAAAAAAATTATTTTTGTGAAAAACTTTAATAAGAAAAAAACCGTCTCAAATATTGAAAAGAAATTTGTGGAGAGTTAAAAGTTGGAAGTTGGGAATATACCTGAAGACAAAGTGGATTGCACTTATCCAGCAGTTAATAAGAGTGGATATCAAATAATTTTTAAATGCTTATACGATTCAGCATAGAAAAGATAAAAAAATATATTCTATTGTTAGTAATGATGGAAAAAAATAGAAGTTGTGGAACAAGGAAGTTTGGCAGATGTTATGCTAAATTCTGAGCAAGATATAAAAAGTTCTAAATATGGTGAAGATATTGAACAAATGGTGAATCAAATTGTTATCTATAAAACTGAAAAAGAAAAACAACAAATAGTAGATAAAGTAGAAAATAAAGAAGACAAGGAAAAAAATACGGATTATTTCAAAAAGTAATGCAGTATGACAAAGATAGGGATAATATCAGCAATGCTAAAGAGATGTTGAAAAGTGTTGAAAAAAACAGGAAATATCACTTGTCTTGGTAATGTTTTGATACAAAGCGGTTATTCAATAGGAATACACGAACCACATACAAACCTTGTTGGTAGTTTTTTTAGTAAAAAAATGATACACATACTTGGGAAAATGATATGTATTATTGTGATATAGAATTAACTTTTGAAAATGTGATGGATAAATCCGAATTTGAAGAAAAACCAAAATCGAAAAAATCACAAAGTAAAAAGAGTAAGAAAAACAAGAAAGGTGAGAAAAGCAAGAAGAATGAGAAAAATAAGAAAAAGGTAGGTGCTAAATAATGAGCATGTTTGAAATACTTAACGATATGATTGATAACGGAGTGCAACAGCAATCCAACAATTTTATAAGAGCTAGTGTCACTAGTCCACCGCCTGAATTAAAAATAAAATTTGATAATGTGGAAATACCTTCAGAGCAGATTTACTGCTCTAATTTCTTGTTACCGCATTATCACAGAACTTATAAAATAGACGGTGTTATTGATGAAATAACTATTAATGCTACAACTCAAACGGCAATAGGAAATGGACCCGCTTCACACACCCATGATCATTCGACAATTAAAGGTTCTGGAACTTATAAAAGTAGTAAGGATATATGGTTTGAAGACACTTTAAAAGTTGGAGATGAAGTGCTAGTTTTAGTGCTTGGGATAAATTATGTGGTAGTTAGTAAAATAGTGAAAATGCCAAGTGGTGCAATAGAAGGAGTGTAAATATGGATTTTGAAGAATTGTTCTTGAAACAGAACGAAAAAAAAGAAAAAAAGGAATTACCTCTGTTTAAAGAATATGCAATTAATTTTGATACGCTGGAACCTTTGAGAAATGGAAATAACCTTGTTGAATTAAGTGGAAATGAAGCACTCAAGGTATGGATATTTAAGGCACTTAAAACTAAAAAGAAATTTTTACAAAATACATTCGGACAGTTATGGAAATGATTTAGATGTACATATTGGTACGGTTTATCAGGAAAGTATAAAAAAATGCTTTAATTATTTCGGAAATTAAAGATTGCTTTATTAGTTAATCCATATATTTTTGGACTGCTATAATTTTGAATTAAACTACAACAACGATGATAATAATTTAAAAAGTCTCTTTTAATGTTTCTACCGTCTATGGAGAAAGTGAGGTGTTATACAGTGAATAAAATAGAAGCAAGGAATAAGTTTTTATCTAATTTGGAAAATAATTTTTCTAAAATAGAAGGAACATTTAATTTTGACATTGCAAGTGCTTACGGAATAGAAGCTGAAGCAATATATAAATTGCTAGAATTTTGGGTTAAGCAAACTTTTATTGATACCGCAACAGAAGATGAATTTATAGATTATCATGCGATGCTTTTCGGAGTGACGAGAAAGCAGGGAACAAAGGCAAGAGGAGAAATATTAATAACCGGGAAAGCTGATACTACAATATCTGCAGGATCAATAGTATTGAAAACGGACAGTACAAAATACAAGTTGCTTTATGATACGACTATAGCTTTTAACGGAAAAGCAGTTGCGGAAGTGGAGTGCTTACAAACAGGAGAAGTTGGGAACTGTGCTATAGGTGAGATAGTAAATTTTGAAATAGCTAACGCCGACATCTTTACAGTGACTAATGAAAAAGCTTTTACAAACGGTTATGAAAAGGAACCTAATGACAGTTTAATATCTAGAGCGAAGGAAAGAATATTAAAACCAGCACATAGTGGTAATATATATGATTATGAAAAATGGGCAAAAGAAATAGACGGAGTCGGTAAAGTGTTAGTTGAACCACTATGGAACGGAAACGGAACAGTAAGAGTCAGAATCTCGAATTACAATAATGCATTAGCTGATAATGAGCTGATACAGAAGGTAAAAAGAAGGATAGAGCAGATTGACGGTAGACCAATCGGAGCCAATGTTACAGTAACAAGTTTCGACGGTAAGAATATTGCTATATCTGTAAGCGTTATTTTAAGTCCAGGAATAAAGTTAAATACCGTATCGGATCTAATTAGTTCAAAAATAAAGCAGATGATAAAAGATAATTCGGCACTATACACTTTAAATAGTAAGGAAATTTTATCAATTAACAGAATTGAAAAAATAGTTTTATCTATTAATGGAGTTGAAGACTGCAAAGTCCTGATAAACAATGACAGCAGAAACATAACTGTAGATAGTAATGAAGTATTAATAGTGACTGGGGTTGTTATCAATGAACAGTAAAATAAAAATAATCTCCAAAGTTGCAAGAAATAGCTTACAGGTTGATTTAATACAAAGTTTAACAATAGAGGCTCAAAAAAATAAAAAAATGATATTGAGAAATATAAGGAGTTTATTTTTTTAAACTTTTTAACGAAGAACAGATTCTGAAATATGAAAAATTTATGAATCTGGAAGTCGATTCAAGGTTGAGTTTACAAGATAGACGAGATAGAATTTTTGTTTTGTTTGCTATCAAAACAAATATTTTCTCCTGAAAATTTAAAAAGAACAGGCTAGAATATTTACAAATGGGGAAATCGAGGTAACAGAAGTATTTAACGAACACTATTTTTATTATAAGATTTACAAGTATTTATGGAATACCACCCAATTTAAATAATTTTATTAATTTTTATAGAGTTAAATAAGCCAGCCCATTTAGGATATAAAATAGTTTACAGCTACATGACTTGGGATGAATTTGACAGATATAACAAGACATGGGACGCTTGGGATAGTTTAAATTTAAATTGGGATGATAGAGAAAAAAATATAAGGAGTAGGAGGTAAAAAAATGCCAGCACAGAAAAACAAGTTTAGGACTTAATCAATGGATAGGGAGTGAATATCCTAAAAAGAATTGATTTTGTTGAAGACAATAAAATAATAGATGACGAATTAATTAAGAGGTGAAATATACAGATATAGCAACGGAAACGAAAGAAGGAATAGCTCGAATACATTCACTAGATACTGTTGAAAATCAGTCAAATGAATTGCAAAAATATGGTTACAAAGAATTTACAATCACAGATTTCAGATTTTTATAAAAAAACTCTTAATAACGATGAAATATTAACAGCAAAAATCATTAGTAAAATATTTAAGTAAATTGTTGAAACCAGCGACAGAAAAACAGCTTTTGAGCTAATTGATTTCCAAACTATTAAACAAGTGTCCCCAAAGCCTGATCTTAGTCCGTATCTTAAGTATGATAGATCATTTATACATAAGAATGATAATGTTATAAGTAGACAAGATAAATGGATAAGATGTAATGACAGTCAAGTATGGGTACCTAATAGTTTACATATGTATACTAGTGATAATGAATCATCTTATGTTGGGTCTTATCATCTAAATGGTAGTCGTGCGTGTTATAAAGTGCCTAACAGGAATGGTGGTAATTGGTGCGAAATAATGGATAATTACGATATGGTAGTTAGGGATAACAGGATGAACTCAATGGATGCAGATAGAGGTAATTTATGGGAGAGAGCTAATAATGCTTGGGATAAAGCGAATGATGCACAAGTTAACCGTATTTACGAAATAAGGCTTGCAGGGCTGGTAAATGGCTTGATTTTTCAGAGGGACGAGGCTAAAGAGCGAAATGGCTACGTTGTAACGGGTATCGAAAATTTTAATGCCGATAGGATTGTTGACCGAGTAAGCTTAAGAGCATTACAATTTTACAGAAATGGGCAGTGGATGACTGCTTATTTTAGCTAGTGCACAAAAAAAACAAAAACAAAAACAAAAATTTTAGATAACGAGGATAAAAAAAAATGAAAAAATTTGAAGTGGATAGAACTGAAAATAAAAAAAATAGAAAATGGCATGCGATATATTGCTATTTATGACAAAAAGCAACAATGACTGGTACGAAGAACTTAAAAAAATTTGAAAAAAATACATTAAAAATCATGTACAACAAAGATACATTGCATGTGTTGAGCTTAAATAGAGATGCATCAATGCTGGCTCCAACGATGGTAGGGAGACGTAGTGGAAGAAATAGATTATCAGGAAGTGAAAAGTAAATCCAAATTTGTATTTTGTGGATGGAAAAGTTGTAGAATTACAGAATTATGAAACTATTAAAAAAATGGTAAAATTGTATTTAATCGAGACAAAAAAATAGAAGAGATAAAAAAAGAATTATATGATTTAAGAGTTGAGTGTGATATTGCACCATTTGAATTTGAGGTTGATGGTGTGACATATTTGCAAAATAACAGGAGTATAGATCAATCAAATTTAACGAGAATCGTGGTAATGTGCCAAGCATTGAAAAAAGCAACTTTTGAGAATTGGAAATTTTATACAAAAGAAAACAGAGAGAAATACGTAAATTTAACTATACAGGATATGATGAAAATGGCAAACATAATGCAAGAGCAGACTACTAAATCAATGGCTGCAGAAACATTGCTGACACATAATTTGGAAAATCTAACTGATAAAGAACTTAAAGAGTATGATGCTAAAGACAAATACGAAAAAGCGTACAAAAATATGTAAGGAGGTATTTATGCTTGAAAAAGATAAGCTGTATATATCGTTTCACAGACCAAAAAGCATAGTGGGTTTTTTAATTTCTGCGTGGACACTTGGGAAGTACTCACATTGCGAATTTATCTATAATAATCAAGTATTTCTCTCAAACCCGGGCGGAGTAAGGACTAAAAAATTTAACTATCAAAAAAACTTTGAAATTTTTGAAATGGACAGCAGTGTCAGAACCGAGGATATTGTAGAGTTTTATAATACGGCACAGGGTAAAGGGTATGATTACCTCGGAATTTTAGGGCAGTTTTTTTATGCCAGTAAAGTGCAGAATGATGACAGGTATTTCTGTTCCGAGTTCTGCCTGAACGCTATTGATTATGCTCTGCAGTTTACTCTGACTTATAAACTAAAATCATTAAAAAGACAGGATTGGCTATCAATTTAATCCGTCCAAATTGTTTAAGTATTTAAAAAAATATGGAATTAATAAAAGAAAAAGGAAGTGGCATAGATGAACGACAGATTTAACAAAATTTTTAAATTATATCTTTAAAGTTGAAGGCGGTTATACTAATAATAAAAAAATGATAAAGGTGGAGCAACAAATTTTGGAATAACACACGAAGACGCTAAAACGTATCTAGGGTATACAGGAGATATGAGAAAAATTTAAAAAAATCAGATGCCGAAAAAAATTTATGAAAAAAATATACTACAAGGGGAATCATCTTGACAAAATAGTAAGTGATAAAATAGCTCTTTCAATTTTTTTGACTGGATTGTAAATAGTGGAAAAAAACAGGAAAGAAGAAAGCTCAGATTGTAGCAAATAAATTTGGTTCAAATTTAACTGTAGATGGAATAATTGGACCCAAGACAGTTGAAGCTATTAATAAAATAAATCCTGAAACTTTTTTTGAAAGAATATCATGAAATGCAAAGAAATTTTTTTATAAATATTTAGTAAGTAAGGATAAAACACAACAAGATTTTTTTGACTGGATGGTTGAATCGTGTTGATAGAAAAGAAAAAAATATTTAAAGGAGATGATATAAATGAAAGTAATATTGAATGTAGGACATGGTGGAGTGAAAAGAGATCCAGGAGCATGTGGAAATGGTTTTGAGGAACACGCTTGGAATAAGGATTTTGTGAATAATTATATTGTTCCTGAGTGTAAAGAGCAAGGTGTAGATTATGTTGTAGTATATCAAGATTATTATTCTAAATTGCCAGACAAGATTAACGATTTAGCAAACAAAGGTGATGTAACCTTATCATTTCATCTTAATGCAGCTGAAAAAATGGCTAACGGAGTTGAAATGCTGTTTTGGTACAACTCAAAGAAAAGTAAAGAACTGGCGGAATATATGCAAGAGGCTAATATTGAAGCAACACATTTGAAAGACAGAAAAATCTTACCACGTGTAAGAGGAGATAGAGGTTGGATGTTGCTGTATAAAACAGTAACGCCTTGTCTTATCATTGAAAGTGGATTCATAACAAATAAAAATGATATGGAAGTATTGGAAGCAACAAAAAAAGAACTAGCAAAATACTATGTAGCAGCAGTAAAGAATTATTGGAAAAAAACAATTAAAAAAATGACTTTATTACAAGCCATATGAGAATGTCAAAAAGATTTTTTTGATAGAATGGTTGCCTAGTGAGTTAAAATTGACTGTAGGGCTTACTAGGTGGCTTAGAGTTGATTTTAAGAAAAAAATAATAAAAATAGGAGATGGTAAAATGGATAAATTAGCAGCAAAAAAATATTTAACAGGTAAAATTTTTAGAATTGGGAAAGACTTTAATCTATAAAACAGAAATAGTTGCAAAAGGAAAAAGCTGGAGCAGAAAAAGTTTAAGCAGGTGTATGAAGGTTTTTTTGGGATAAGCTAGAAGATCTATTGGAAAAAGAAAAATTAATTGATAGAAAATGGATTCCTGACTTCGCAGAAGAAATTGGCGAAGAAGTGTTGTCAGAAGTTTTAAAGGAGGCTAGAAAGACATTTGATTTAAAAAGTTATACTGCAACAAATTTTTTTGATGAGGAAAAAAATTGGGGAACAAAAACATATTATAACAGCATAGGAGAACAGGAATGTATTTTTAAAGAAATTAGTGATTTAGGTACTTTAGTGGTTATATGTGGGATATTTTTTTATATTTTTGTGAAGAAAAATTTTTGATTTGGTAATAAACGATATTAAAAACAGCTATGAAAAAAATAATCAGTGAATTACAACATGCTGAAGCAGGGCGGGCAGTTCTTATAGCAGGGAATGAAAAACTTATAGAAGTTCTTAACAGGTTAGAAAGTAGATTAAGAACAGAAAAAAATAACAGGAGAGGCACTTGGGATAATGCTTAATACTAAAGGAAGTCAAATGTGTCTTTGTATAAAGAATGAAGCAATAGATATAATTAATACAAACAGTATTGATAAAAAAATTGGGATTCTATAGAAAATGAAATGGATAATCTTTATGATGATAAAATATTAAAATTTCAGAAAGAATATCATAATTTAATGGAATTCGACACGTTTTTCAGAAATTAATAAGCAGTTTATTGTAGAGCTTGAGAAGTCAAAAGATGGAATAATATCAATATTGTCAAATTTAAAAGAGGCACGGGAGCTTATGGATTATAGAATAGCGATAAGAAGAGTGAGTGCTGTTATGGATAAGACTAAAAAGAATATGCACAAGATAATAGCAGAAATAACAAATGAAGAATAGTCAGAAATGGTTATCTTTATTTGGAATAAAAAAAGTCACAATATTTTTTAAAAATAAAGTGGTAAAAAAATACGAAAAATTTTAAATCTCCAACATCATTAAAATATCTTATCTATATTTTTATAAAAAAAGTTATTGGTAAAATATAAAACATGTTGTATAATAGTCTTGTGAAAGGAGAGGAAATGAGAAAAAAATAAAACAAAAGAACGATTTTTGCAAAAAGAATTATAGACATTTTTTTAGTAAGTGAAATAAAAAAAGGAATTCGGAAATGATGCTAAAAAAATATAGATTGGGAACTAGGAGTACTGGAAACAGGATTAAAAATGACAGGAAATATCGAAATGTTAAATATTTTAAATAAATATAGAAGCAATTTAATAGAAACAATATTATGTACAGAAGTGGCTGGGCCAGTAAGCAAGGACAGGAAAGAATACTGGTAATTGACCTGAAAAGGGAAGGATTTGATGAAATAGTGAAAAATGCTGTACTTTTCATCTTTTAGAGGAGTTTCTGGTTTATCTAAGGAAGAATGGAAAGAAAAACTGGAAAAATTCAGAAGTAAGATGTCAATGGGATCCTGACAGGGATATTTACGGCAATCCAATAGGAAGAAGAGCGATACAGTTAGGTATAAAGGGAGAAACGGTAAAAAAATATATAAATGACTGGATTGTAAATATAACGGATATAACAGATAAAGTTATTGAGATGAGAAACAGTATTCAAAATGGAACTTTTTCAGAAGTTATGCTTCCTAAAGAGAAAAAGTATATTTTTAAATATCAATGATTAGGTTAATACAAAAAAATTAAATATTTTTCTTGAATTTTATTAAAAATTTGTGGATAACAATTGACAATTTCACTAAAATAAATTATAATTTAAAAAGGATTTTAGCAAATTTATATTTGTTATTTTCTTTATCATTCAAATAAAGGAAGTTGTGATAACCAATGAAAAAAAGTACAATTTATAATAATTTCTACAATTTTTATCGTTTGGGTTAATAATTTCAGCGGCGATTGTATCGAATGCAATGGATAAAGCCAATAAAAGTGAGAATAAAAATAACTGTAAAGGGTGTGGCAGAAAAAGCGAATAAAAGGCGGATAAAGCTGTAGTAAATGTAGTATTGTCAGGAGAAAAATGTAGTTTTAGATGATCTAAGAAAAGATATCTCTGAAAAGAAAAATCTTTAGATTTGATAAAAACTTTGGGAATTAGTTCAGAAGATTATAGTATTGAAAATTTAAAAATAGATCCAGAATTTTTCTGAAACAGGGATAAAATTTTTAAAAATATAGTGGATCTGAAAGCATTGTAATTTCTACTGAAAATGTTGAAAAATTGATGAAATTTATCAAAAATTATTGACATTGAAATTAGAAAATAATAATTTAGAGGTTACAAAACCTGAATACTATATTACAAGTATTGAAAGATACAAAAAAAGATTTGCTAGTAGATGCTTCAAAAAAATGCAGAATACAAAGCTATAGAAATGTTGAAAGTTAACAATAACGAAATTGCAGGAGTAAAAAAATGTAACTCAAGGACAATTTGAGATTTTACCAGATGTGGAAGATACTAAACGTATAAAAAGAAGATGAACAAAATCAAATGTATAAAAATTAAGATCAGTTGTTACAGCTACTTATTTAATAAAGTATTAAAATAGATAAAAATTTAGGAGGAAAAAAATTTAATGAAACCAGCAGCAGAATTAAGACAAGGAAGTACATATAGAAAGGATAATATACCTTACTTGATATTAAAAGCTGAAAGACACCAATCAACATCAGGAAAAAGACAAAGAGCAGCAGAAGTAAAATTCAAAACTAAAGAATTAATTTCAGGGAAAATTCAAGAAATTACAGTTTTAGCTACAGATTTGATGGATGATATTATTTTTAGACAGAAATCAAATGCAATTTTTATATGAAATTGATGGAGATTACAACTTTATGGATCAAGAAACTTTTGAACAAATTGCATTAACAGCAGAAGATTTAGGAGATGCAGTAAATTTCTTGGAAGAAGAAATGATTATTCAAGTATTGATGTACGAAGGAAGACCAGTTGGAGTTGAATTGCCAAATACGGTAATTAGAGAAATTACTTATACTGAACCAGGATTAAAAAGGAGATACAATTGGAAGAGCAACAAAACCTGCGACAATTGCAAATGGATATAGTTTACAAGTGCCTTTATTTGTAGTAATTGAGACAAAAATCAAAATCGATACAAGAACTGGAGAATACATCGAAAGAGCGAATTAAGAACAAAAACTAGAATCAAAAATAATAAAGTGAAAGGCTATCGAAAACGGTAGCTTTTTGAAAATACAAAAATTAAAATTAAATAATTCTTAAAAAGAGGGAAAATATGAAAAAAAGAAGATAAAATAAAAAGAGTTGAGGAAATGGAAAAATCATGGATAAATCAGCTGATATTTTTGAAGAAGTAAATGCAGCGTTGGATAAATTAGAAGAAAAATTTTTTTCTGATTATAAAAAAAGCTTGATGATTATTATAGTAGTGAAAAATTGGTTTCAAGATGTGGAAGACTATAATAATGGAACTTTACCACAAGATTTGAAATGTGGTGTTTTGAGTGAAGATGGAGCTTATGATTTATTTGGGGATAATCATGAGTTGGCAATTAGGCTAGTAGAACTTGCAGCGAAAAATGTTAAGAAGATAATAGAAGTTATAAAAATCAAGGGGTTGATTGAAGTGAGAAATAAAATTATAAAAAGGGTTAGTTTCTGTATTTTTTTAATTTTAGGAATATTTTGCTGTTCTAAAAAGGAAGAAAAATTAGATTTAGAGACAGGAATTACTAAAAATGAAAAATACAATTTTAGTAGCATCATTTAATGCTTTAAGATTAGGTGAAAAGCAAAAAGATTATCGGTCATTCGTAAAAAATTTTATCTAATTTTGATTTGATTGGATTAGAAGAAGTTATGAATGAAAAAGGTGTTAAGAAAACAAAGGCGTATTTGGAAAAAAATTGACGAAAGAAAAATGGGATTATATTATTTCAGAACATTCTGTTGGGAGTGAGAATTATAGAGAGTTTTATGCTTTTTATTTATAGAAAAGAAAAATTTCAAGAAGCAGAAAGATTGGATTCTACAAAGAAAAATGATAATGAATTTATGCGAGAACCTTATGGTATATTTTTAAAAAGTGGAAATTTTGATTTTCGTCTTTGTGATTGCTCATTCGATTTTTGGAGATAAGAGAAACAACGGTTGATTGAAGCGTCAAATTATTTGAATGTTTATGAGTATTTTTTTCTAAGGAAACTGGAGAAAATGATATAATTATTGCTGGAGATTTTAATCTTTCGGCTGATGATTTAGCATTCAAAAATTTAGCAGTAAAGCATAATGTTTACTATCTTTTAGATCCAAAAGAAAATTTGACAACACTTTCAGATGATAAATTAGTGAGTTCATATGATAATTTTTTCATAAATCGTGAAAAACTAAAAGAATTTACTGGGAAATTCTGGAGTTTATAACTTTATAAAAACAATAATTATGCTACAATAAAAATATGTGTCGGATCATTTGTTAATTTTTTTCTGAATATTCGACATTAGAAGATTTAGATTAATTGAAATAATAAAATTTATGGGAAGGAGAGGTTGTTTTTGAGTAAAAAATTTATAAAAAGCTGTTACGATAGGTTTACCAGTAGCATTTGAAAATATGATTTACAGTTTAGTGAGTTTTTATTGATGTTTTTCATGGTTGGAAAAAGAGAATCTTGTATTAGGATTAGGAAACAGTTGCGGTGGCAGGATTAGGTTTTGCAAAATCAATTATACATGATATTTGTGGTTTCACTGTTTGGTTTAAATAGTGGAGGTGGAATATTTGCTGCACAATTTTTTTGGTAATAAAAGATTATAAAAAAATTTGAAAAAAATGTTTGGGAATAACTTTATCGATTGGATTTGTTTTTCGTTGTTGTTTTTAATATTAGGGCTGTTTTTTTAATCGAGAAGTAATTAGTGTTTTCACAAATGATACAAAAAGTTATTGAAACTGGAGCAAAATATTTAAAAAGTTGTTGCTTGACATATCCGTTAATAGGGATTGATTTGCTTTTAATATGCAATTACGTGCAATTGGTCAGACGAAAATATCCATTTTATTCAAGTTTGATAGGATTAGTAATAAATTTTGTTTTTAATTCATTATTAATTTTTGGAAATTTTGGATTTCAGCATTAGGGAGTTGTGGGAGCGGCTGTAGCAACGGTTTTTATCAAGATTTATATCAACTTTATACATAATTTATATAGTTTATAAATTGAAATTGCCATTAGCAGCTACATTTAAAAGAAATGTTTGATTTACGTGGGAATTTTTGTGAGAATTTTAAAAGTTTCGCTTCCAGTGTTTGGGCATGAAATAATGTGGGTTTCAGGAGTTAGTATATGTGGTAATTTATGGAAGAATGGGAACAGAACCTGCTGCCGCAGTTGAAATCGTAAAATCAATAAGTAACTTGATATTTACATTATTATTTGGACTTTGAGTGCATCATCAGCAATTATTGGGAATGAAATTGAGCTGAAATGAAGAAGGAGCCTATAAAACAGCAATTGCTCTTTTGAAAGCATCGGTAGTTTTAGCAGTAATTATAAGCATAAGTGTGTATTTATTTAGTCCAATTTTTATTAAATATTATGCATGTAAAACCAGGAATTTATCCCATTAACAAAAACAAATATTGATTTCTGAAATGTTTATAATAATTTGTAAGTCGATGGGAACAATACTTATTGTAGGAATTTTTATGGGCTGGAGGAGATACATTGTGGACAATGTTTGCTGATTTGTTGCCACTTTGGCTTGTAGCGATTCCTATAACATATATTGCTGGTTTAAAATTAGGATTGCCAATTTCAATTGTATATTTATTTTTCAGTAAGTGACGAAGTCGTGAAATTTGTTCCTTGTTTGAGACGATTAAGAAGTAAGAAATGGATAAATAATTTAGTAAAATAGTAGGAGAAAGTTAGATGGATAAAAAGTTAATTTTATTGGGAGCCTTTTTAATTTTATTCAGTTCAAAAGTGGACAATTAAGACGCCACCTTTAGGAGTTAATTTTGAAGGGCCTTTTAAGAGATGCTAAAAATGTTGATTTTCATTATGATTTGACATATTTAGATAAAGATGGAAATATAAAATATGATAGAAATATTTGGCAATCTACGTATGATATTGTTGATAATGCAAAGGATTATTTGATAGTTGAGATGTTTTTATTTAATGATATTTATAATAAGAATACAGAGTTATTCCTGAATTTGCAAAAAGAATACACTGCAAGAGTTATTAAGAAAAAGAGAAAATCCGAATTTAAAGATTTATGTACTTTCAGATGAAAATAATGACTTGTATGGATCGTTTGAGCATCCATTTATTACAGCTATGAAAAATGAAGGGATAGATGTTATAACAGTTGATATTTATAAATTGAAGGACACATTCCCTTGGTATTCACCAATATGGAGATCAGTGATTAAGCCATTTGGAAATCCTCAAAATAAAGGTTGGATTCCTAATTTTTATGGATCAATGTGGCCAAAATTAACATTGAGAACATTGTTTAGGGCATTAAATGTAAAAGCAGATCATAGAAAAGTGTTTTTAAATGAAAATGATGCAGTTATAGCGAGTGCTAATATTCATGATCCAAGTTATTTTCATGAAAATGTTGCATTACATACAGATGGAGATGTTACGAAAGATATTTTAAGTGATTTGCAAATGGTAGCTAATTTTTCAAATTCTGAAATTAATGTTTCAGAGAATAGTTCTACTGGATCTCTTAATACACCAAATGAAAAATATTTTTAAAATCGAAGGAAAAACAAACGGCAATACGATGGAAGGTATAAAAAAAGAGCTTGAGGAAGTAGAGGTTAAAAAGAAATATTCCTTTTAGTAAATGAAGATCCTGAAGTGAGAAGAATTGAAGAGAAAAAAACAAAATTAGTTGAAAAAAATACGGATTTAAATATTAAAAATAATCCAACAGAAAAATAGACGAAAATAGAGAAAATAATTATAAAATTCAATATGTGACAGAAGGCAATAGGAAAAACTCTTGATGCTGATTTGAAAAGTTTAAAAGCTGGAGATGAAGTGCTAATGGGAATGTATTTCTGGCAGATAAACCTGTTATTGATGAATTGATAAAAGCAGCAAATAGAGGAGTAAAAGTTAGAATAATTTTCGATAGAAGTAGAGACGCGTTTGGTATGAGTACAAATGGGTTGCCAACATAAACCAGTTTCTAAAAATTGAAGAAAAAAACTAAAGGAAAAATAGAAGTAAAATGGTATTTTACAAATAACGAACAATACCACACAAAAGTTATATTAATGAAGAAAAACAGACGGTAGTGTTATAGTAACTACTGGTTCTGCAAATATGATTAGAAAAATATAAGAGGATACATTATGGATGCGAATCTTCGAGTAGAGACAAATGAAAACTCTAAATTAACAAAAGAAATTTACACATATTTTTGATAGATTATGGGAAAATAAAGATGGATTATTTACTATAAATTTTGATGATGAACCAACAACAAGTGCGAAATCTGATTTTATGTATAAATTATTAGATGCTGCTCAACTAGGGTCATTCTAATTATATTTAATACTAAAAATAAGGTAAAAAAATATCAAATTATGTTAAAATATTTAAAAATCAAAATTAAAAATAAATAGGTGATGAGGAATGAAAAAGTTAATATTATTAACAGTAATTTTAGCGATAGGTATGATGTCAGTTTCATGCTTTAAGAAAAAAAGATAAGAAAGCTGACAAAAACAAACGCAACAACAAGTTGAAAAACAAAGATATCAATACAGATATATTTAATTTAGAGCACAACAATCAAATGGAGGAAACTTGATATTAAAAAAACTTGACTCCTGAAGAGCAACAAAAATTGATAGACAATCAAATTGATCCAGTAAAAAGTATCAGAGGCAATCACAAAAGCTAAAGCTGGAGATAAAGAAGCAATTATGTCATTGTCACAATTATACTTCAATTTAAAAGATAATGAAAAAGTAAAAATTCTTACAAATGGGAGTAGACAGAAATTATCCAGAAGCAATCTATAATTTAGCAGTGATCTTGAAACAAGAAGGAAAATACTGCAGAAGCTAATAAATTAATGGCTAGATTGCCTAAAAATGTTACTACTGTTGCAAGAGGTGGAAGACAACAAGTACAAGTTAGACAATTGAGAATGAGACCTGGTGCTGAAAGAGTTTAATAGAGGAGTTGAATTAGTAAGAGCTAAAAATATAGTCAAGCAAAAGCTGAATTTGAAAAAGCATATAACAAAGGGATTAAGGATGCTGATGTAAGAATAGCTATGTTAAATAAAGAAATGAAAAACTATCCAGAAGCAATAAAATGGTTGAAAAAAAGCAAGTAAACTCGTGGAGTAAAAGGTACAGATGTTGAAATTGGAGCAATTTTATATGATAATGGAAAACAAGAAGAATCTAGACCATATTTAATGAAATCTTATAATTCAGGAAATAAAGGTCTTGTAGGTGCAATAGCAGCAACTTATCATAAAGAAAAATATGTCAGAAGCGTTAAAATGGTATAAAAATAGCTGCTAAAAATGGTGATAAGAATGCGAAAGAAATTGTTTCTCAATTGGAAAGTGGAGGAAAAAGTTGCTGAAACTACAAAAAGAGGTGTAAAATCATTTTTAAATGGTGGAGAAGCTCAAAATGAAAGTTTAACAAAACAAACCCTTAAACAAATAAATAATTCTAATGATTCAAAAGATGCTAATAAAAACGAATTGAAAAATTAAAGAAGTGGAAGCACCAAAACATTCAGTAACAGTAAAAGAAGAAAAATCAGCAACTCCTGAACAACCAAAAACATGAAACTAAAAAAAGAAATAAATGTTGATGAGTTATTGAAAAGTAAAGCTGCAGAGTATAATAAATAGAATAAATATTAATAAAAAAATAGGAAGTAAAAATTTAAACTTCCTATTTTTTTGTTGTTTAATAAATTTGATTACTAATAGATTTAATTTGAATTTTTTTATAAGTCAAATCAATTGATATCATTAATTTTTAGATTTTTATATTTTTTCCAATCTAAAGTTTTAGAAAAATTCTTACAAAAAGCAATAAAAAGTACCTAATAAAAATCCTAAAAAGATTGCTGCCACTAAAAACAATTTTTTTGTTAATAGCTGGTTTAGTAATAGAATTTATGTATTTTACAACAGGAGTGCTGTCATTTTTCAAAAAGTCTATAATAAGCCAGTCTAGAAACTAACGTATCACTCAAAGCATCTTTAGTAGTTCTAATATCAACATTTTTACTTAAAAAAATCATATTGTTGTTGTAAAAGTTTTTAATTGAGCATCAAGAAATGTATTTTTCTTATTCAAAAGATATTTTTTTGAGACAATTCAACATATTCTTTAGCAAAATTTTCACCTTCAACTTTATTATTAGTAGTGAATTTTACTTTTTATTTTTGGGTCATCTTTTTCAGATTGAGCCACAAGATCATTGGAAAATTTTTTCTAAATATTTTTCTTCAGGTAATTTTTGCATAAGATAAAACTTTTGAATGATCTTTTAAAAAAATAGATAAAAAGTCAAAAGAATTTAATGAATATTGAGAATCTTCTCCAATCTCTGTTAAAACCCTTTGTCATTACCATATAGATTTATTTCAGTTTTGTATGATTTGTTAGTAAAAAGCAAATAAAGCTGCTAAAACAGTTGTTATCACTGTAACAATTATAATAAAAGAGATATTTTTTATAAATAATTTTTACTATCGTATCAAAAACTTACTGATTGATGTTTATTATCTTCCATTTCAAATCCTTTTCTTTTAAAAATTAATTTTTTTACATATCAATTTTACCAAAAAAAGCAAAATATTACAATTGAAAATTTTAAAGAAAAATAGAAATTTTTTTATAAATATTTTGAAATATCTAGAAACAACTCTAAAAATAAAATAAACTTTTATAAATTAATATAAACATTATCGGACTTTAAAGAAGAAAAATTTTTAAACATACCCATAAAATATCCTATTTGATAATTAACTAGTAATAACTAGTTAACAATAGAGGCAATGAATATAAAATGAGATAATACAATAATTTTTAAATTTCTGATAAAATTCTAAAGAAAATATGCTATAATAACAACCTATATAAATTAGAATTCATACTAAAGATTTATTGGAGGTAAATATAAATGAAAAATCTAAAAATTATTAATAATTTTAGCGGGGATGTTGGTACTTTCTAGCTGTACTGTGGCACCTTTAACTGGGAGAAGACAATTAAAATTGGTAAGTGATGAGAGTGTTGTAGATTCGTCAGTTAGTCAATATAGACAATTTATTAACGAAGCTAGTAATAAAAGGATTAGTTGTCAATAATACACCAGATGGAAGAAGATTGAAAAATATTGGAAATAGAATGGCAACTGCGGTTGAAACTTATTTGAGAGAGAATGGATTATCTAAAAAGGTTGATAGTCTTCAATGGGAATTTAACTTGATAAAAAGTAATGAAATTAATGCATTTGCGATGCCTGGTGGGAAAATAGCTTTTTATACTGGAATTATGCCAGTGTTGCAAACTGATTCTGGAATTGCATTTGTAATGGGACACGAAATAGGTCATGTGATTGGTGGGCATCATGCTGAAGGTGAAAGTGGAAGACTTGCAGCTGGAGTTGCTTCAACTATAACTGATGTGTTTACTGGTGGAAACGTGATTTCTTCTATTGTAAGTGATGGATTATCTATTGGGCTTTTGAAATTTAATAGAACTCAAGAATATGAAGCAGATAAATATGGAATGATTTTTATGGCTATGGCGGGGTATAATCCTGAAGATGCGATAAAAGCTGAAGAAAGAATGCTGGCTGCTGAAAAAGGTGGAAGATCAGTTGAAATTTTATCGACACATCCTAATACAGAAAAACGGATTGAAGCATTGAAAAATATTTGCCAGAGGCTATGAAATATTATAAAAAAATAGAAATATAAATATAAATATGGAGTGATAAGTTTGAAAAATGTTATAAGTGTTGCACTGATGGTGGATAAAAACAGATAGGCACTTTAGGAATTTTGTGAGAATGATAAATAAAGACGTTCAACTTTATACAGAGATGATTACTGCACAAGCGATTATTAATGGAGATTTAGAATATTTATTGGGTTTTTGAAGATGTTCAACATCCAATTGTATTGCAGATAGCAGCTACTAATCCCTGAGGAAGCTTTTGAAGCTGTAAAAAGAGCAGAAGATTATAATTATGATGAAATTAATTTAAATGTAGGTTGTCCTTCTGATAGAGTTTCTGGAAATATGATGGGAGCTTATTTGATGGCATTTCCTGAATTGGTTGGAGATATTGTTACTGCAATGAAAAAAAGCTACAAAAACCAATTTCGATAAAGCACAGGATTGGAATTGACGGGGAAAAAGTATTGCCTGATAGTTTTTGAAAGAACAATAATTGATAAATATGAAGATATGCTTAATTTTGTAAATGTAACAGAAAAAGCAGGAGTTAATAAATTTATTGTCCACTCTAGAATAGCAATTTTAGCAGGATTAGATCCAAAACAAAATCGTGAGATTCCACCATTGAGACATGAGGAAGTTTATAGATTAAAGAAGGATAAACCTAATTTACATATAGAAATTAATGGTGGAATAAAAAAACTATTGAACAAATTGATGAACATTTGAAACATGTAGATTCAGTTATGCTTTGGAAGAGAAATTTATGATAATCCGATGATTTTAACTGAATTTGGTAAATATTATGGTAATGATATAAATATTTCTCGTAAAGAAATTATTGAAAAAAATAATTGAGTATAGCAAAAATTAGAAGAGAAAGGAATTAGACCTCATTTATTTTTTTGATGCATACGCAAGGCTTATTTCACGGGGTTAGAGGAAGTAAATTTTGGAAAAAGAGAAATAAATCATCCAAAAGCTAATTCTGAAAACATTAATAAAACTTATGGAAAAATATTGAAAAATGACTAAAAATTTTTAACTTTTTCTTTTTTTGTATTTTTATAGGTATAATATATATGGAAATAATTTAATATTGTAAAGATTATAAATTAAATAGTATTTTACTTTTTACTATTATGAATATTACAATTTAAAAATTTCGATAACAAAAATGAAAATAGATATAAATAATTTTATTGGGAAAAATATGGTTGTTATTATTTTAATACTATTATGATTAATAATGGCTATAAATAGTAATGATCATTTTCCGATATTTAGTTAATCTTAATTATACAGATTATTATAATATAAATTAGTTGTATTTAATCAAAAGAAAAATAACTTAGTAGGGAGAGGTTTTCATGAAAGTAGTAGTAATTGGATGTACGCATGCTGGAACGGCTGCAATTAAAAAAATTTAAGAGCATTAAATCCTGATGCTGAGGTAACAGTTTTTGAGAGAAATGATAATATTTCATTTTTATCTTGTGGAATTGCATTATATGTAGGTGGAGTTGTTAGTGATCCTAAAGGATTGTTTTATTCGTCACCTGAGGAATTAAAAATCATTAGGTGTAAATACTAAAATGAAACATGATGTGAAAAAAATGTGGATATAAAAAGGGAAAAAAATTAACAGTTGAGAATTTAGAAACTGGAGAAGTTTTTTTGATGAGACATTTGATAAATTGATTATAACATCTGGGTCATGGCCTATTATTCCTAGAAATATTGAAGGAATTGATTTGGAAAAATGTATTGTTATGTAAAAATTATAATCATGCTAATGAGATTATTGAAAGAAGTAAATCTGTTAAAAGGGTTGTCGTTGTTGGAGCAGGATATATTGGAGTAGAATTAGTTGAAGCGTTTAGAGATAATGGGAAAGAAGTAATTTTAGTAGATGCTGAAGATAGAATTTTGAGTAAATATTTTGATAAGGAATTTACTGATGTTGCGGAAGAATCATTTAGAGAAAAAGGAATTGTTCTTGCGACTGGAGAAAAAAAGTTGTTAAAATTGAAGGTGTAAATGGGAAAAGTATCAAAAATTGTTACAGATAAAAATGAGTATGAAACAGATATGATAATCATGTGTATTGATTCGTGCCAAATACAGCTTTATTTAAAGGTCAATTGGAAATGTTGCCAAATGGTGCAATTAAAGTTGATGAATATATGAGAACAAGTGATAAGGATGTAATGGCGGCTGGAGATTGTTGTTCGGTATTTTATAATCCTTTGAATATGGAAAGATATATTCCACTTGCGACAAATGCAGTTAGAATGGGAACTTTGGCAGGATTGAATTTAGTTGAAAATAAGGCTAAATCGCTAGGAACTCAAGGAACTTCTGGAATTAAAATTTATGAAAATAATATGGCGGCTACTGGAATAACTGAAGCGTTGGCTAGAAGTTTGGATCTTGAAATTGAAACTGTGATTGTGACTGATAATTACAGACCTGAGTTTATGCCAACTTATGAAAAAGTAACTTTAAAAGTTGTTTTTGATAAATATACAAGAATTGTATTGGGTGCACAATTAAATTCAAAAGTTGATTTAACACAATCAATTAATACGTTATCAGTGTGTATTCAAAAATCATATGACTATTGATGATTTGGCATTTGTAGACTTTTTTTCTTCCAACCACATTATAATAAACCTTGGAATTTTATTAACTTAGCTGGATTAGCAGCGTTAAAATAGAGTTTAACGAGGTAATATTTTAAATTTTTAAATAAAGAAAGAGATATGTTTTTATGAATTCTTTTTGATATGGCAATTATATTATTCTGCTATCAAAATTAGATAAAGACATATCTTTTTTTGATATAATATATTATTTTCAAATTTTCAGAAAAGTATTTAATTTATTTGAATTTTATGGAATTTAAAAGAATATTAGTATTTACAAAAGTGGTCTAAATTTGATAAAATATATTTAAATCTATTAGTGATTAGATCGATTTATAATTGATTTAAAAAGTTAAAGAAAGGAGAGCTGTCCTAAAGAATATTTTAGAAATACAGCAAAAAGTATGGAGAATATTTTTGAATAAAGTAAATATCAAAGCGATTGGCGTTGGTGGAATGGGAATTAATTTTGTGAATTATATTTTAGAAAATGAAGCTAATAATGTTGAATATTTAAGTATTGATACGGATGTTGAAGCACATAATGGTTGTAAAGCTGAACGAAAAGTATTTTTTGGATACAGGTGTAAAAATTGTACTTGGACTCAAGCTGAAGAAGCTGCCTTGAAATGTTATGATCAATTTGAAGAATTGCTTAAAAGGAACGGATATTTTATTTATAATTTCTGGTATGGGAGGTTCTACAGGAAGTGGAATTGCACCTGCAATAGTTGAAATTGCTAAAAATGAAAAATTTTTACGATATCAATTATTGCAAAACCGTTTTACTCAGAAGGATTTGAGAAGTTGAAGATAGCAAGTATGGGAGTTGAGAAAAATTAGAAAAAAATACAAATAGTTTGATAATAGTTCCTAATGAAAAAGCTATATAATCACATTGATAAAAAAACTTTCGTTGCAAGAAGCGTATGATGAAGCTAATTTTTGATAAAAGAAGGGATTGAAAGTATTATAAATACTGTTACAAAAAGTAGGTTTTGTGAATTTAGATTTGCGTGACATAAAGGTTGTTTTGGAAAATTCTAAGGATATTGTCATTCGATTGGGTGAAAGTTATGGTGAAAATGCAGAAAATTCAATTGTTGAGCAATTACTTCAAAATAATTTATTTGAAGGGCAATTGGAGGATTCAAAGAAAATACTTTTAAATATAACGGGTGGTAATGATATTTCGTTAGTTGTGATAAAAAAATATTATAAGTAATATTTTGTCATATGTAAAGGATCAGAATGCAACATTAATTTGGGGAGTTATTATTAATCCAGAGTTTGATGCTAAAAAGAATAGTTTAAAAAGTAGTTTTAATGGCGAGTGTATAAATACTTTATAAAATTTATTTTATTTATAAATTTTAAGGAGGTAGGTTTATGAAAAATGAATTCAAATTTTGGAAAAAGATGATAAATTTAATAATATTAAAAATTTTTTTCTGGAGCTCAATTGAAGTATATTGCTTTTTTTATCAATGTTAGTTGATCATGTAAATAAAGCTCTGATTTATCCTATGTTAACGGGAAAAAGGATTTTTGGATTTTTTAAGTGATTTATTTGATATTTTTGGAAGAATTGCGTTTCCACTTTTTTTATGTTTTTTTCTTGTGGAAGGATTTTTAAAACTAGAAATAGATTAAGATATCTTTTTATATTTAATTATTTTTTTGGGATTATTTCTGAAATTCCATTTGATTTATGTCAATCAGCAGTTATTTTTCAACCATATTCAAATAATGTGATGTTTACATTGGCTTTTAACATTAGTTATGATTTGGATTATTGATGAATTAAAAAGTACCAACAAAAATATTTTGGTATCCAATTTCGATAGTAATTGTTTTAGGAACTTGTCTGCTATCAATGATTTTTGGGATTAGACTATGAATGGCACGGAATTTTTGATAGGATATTTTTTTCTATATTTTTTTATAATAATCCTATATTTGCGATTATTGGAGGATATCTTTCACTTATAAAAACGCCTTGGGCTTTGTTAGGATTTGGATTGACACTTACTTATAATGGAGAAAGAGGAAACAGAATAAGATTTTAAATTATTCGTTTTATCCTGTACATTTATTGATTTTAGGGCTTTTGAGATTGTTGTTTAAAGTCTAAAAAAATATTGAAAAAAATGTTTGAAAAATTTCTTTCTATTGTATAATTACGAAAGTTAACAAGTTTTCGATAGAGAAAAATGATTTAGAAAGGAGATGAGTACTAAAATATGGAATTTTATAATTTTAATTATTTAGAAAACCAAAAATTTGTAACGGATAAATTTTTTTCTTGTTGTAATTATTTTTAGTAATAGCGTTTATATTATTTGCATTTTGGAAATGGTTTAAAGGAAGTATTTCGTTGAGGATAAGCAGCTTAGTTTGCTTGGATTGATGTTTATTTTCTTATTTGCATTATATCATTATGATAATTATAGAGCTAAAAATAACGAAGAAAAAAAGTTTATAAAAAAATTCGGCAAGCGTTATAAAAAAATTATCTGAAAAATTTAAAGTTAACGAAAAATGATATTTTTTTATAAATACACCTGAAATAACAGAAGATACCGTTTATAAAATAAAAGACAAATTTTACCAAATTCACTGGGTAGGAAATAATATCTTGGTTGAACAAATGACAGTGCCTTATGTGGATGAAGTTAAAACAATTAAAGAATAATAGCATTTATAAAGAATAATAGCATTTAAGCTGAAAAAAATATAAAAGAAAGGAAGATGATGTAATTTTGGATTTTTATAATTCTTGTTGCAATAAAAACTTACAATTGGATTTATTGCATTAGTTTTGTTTATGAATTTAAATGGACGAAGCCAATTGGCACCAACATCAACAGAAGATCAAATAGGTAATTATGTCCTTGGGGGAATTATCGGTGGTGTAATTTATAGTCCAAATATATCAATAATTCAATTTTTAATAGTTCTTTTTAATATGGGGACTTCTAATGACAATAACTGATTTTCTAAAAAAATACAAATAAAAGCGTAAAAAAATGATAGATGGACAAGTTGTGTACTTAATAAGAGATGGAAAAAAATGCTAACAGAAAATTTTTGCACAAGCGACACTTTCAATTCTGATTTTTACACAAAGTTGAGAACAAAAGTGTTATGCAAAATATCAGATATAGAAGAAGCTTTTATGGAATCAAATGGACAACTTATCGTTATAAAAAAGGTGAAGACGGTTATTCAAATTTATTAGTTTCTGAAGGGAATATACAAGAGGATAACTTGAAACATATTGGAAAAAGATGATAATTGGTTGAAGGAAGAATTGGAAAAATATAACATTACTGATTTAAGTGAACTTTTTATTGTTGAGTATAGTGGTGATGGTAAATTATTTATTGTGAGAAAAATAAATTCATATTGAAAAATGTTGTATAGAACATATTGAAGTTGATATTATAAAAAAATTAAAATATGAAAATAAAAGAAGAGGCTCAAAAGCCTCTTTTTTATAATATATTTACATATTAAAGTATTTACAGAATGGTTGTGAGAAAAACAATCGCACTAACCGTAGCTTCTGGATACATCATATGTTCCTCAGTTAGTCTAATTCCAAATCTTTCTGGTTTTAATAATCTAAATAATTTATCTTGATCTTCTAAATCTGGACAAGCTGGATATCCAAATGAATAACGATTTCCTTGATATTGTGCTTTCAAAATATCTTCTATATTTATATCTTTATCAATAATTCCAACTTCTTTTCTCATTAATTGATGCACATATTCAGAAGTAGCTTCAGCTAATTCAAGACCGATAGAGTTTACAATATGCCCTCTATAAAATTCACCTTTTTCTTTCATTTCGTTTGAAACGATTCTTGATTTTTTTCTCCAGCAGTTGCCACAAAGAATCCAATATAATCAATTCCTTCAGGAGAAACATAATCATTCAATGATAAATATTGTCCCCATTTTTTTGTCTTGGGAAATCAAAAGTTTCTAAAACTGTTGATAAATCATCTGAAAGAATTTCAATTTTTCCCATCTTTAGACTTTCTACTAGGAAAGAATTTATAAATTGCTTTAATATCAAAATAATCATCACCATGATTAATAACATCCACAATTTCATTATACAATTTAACTGCTCTAGGATCCTGTTTTTTCAAGCATATCAGTTACAATCCACTTCATTCCCAAATGCTTTCCAATTAACATTTGTAAATTAATATATTTAAAAACATCTTTTAGCCTTAATGTTTGTAATAATTTGCTTATTCAAAGTAGTCGGCTTATAAATTTTTCTCAAAAATTATATTCAGGTAATTTTACTTTAGAAAAATCAAAAGTTCCGTCTTTATCTTTAATGTCACTAACTGTCGGTTTCACTTTTTAAATTCTCCAACGCTTTTTTTCGTCTTTAATTAACAATAAATCCCTTCTCTTTTGCAAATATTCTTTAAACTCTTCAAATTTTTTCAGAAACAATCATTTTTATTCAAATCTGATAGAGCAGTCATCGCATCTTTTGAGTAAATAACAATGTTATTTTTTTATATGACGGCTCAATTTTTATTAATTGTGAATTTTTTTCAGTAAGTGCAGCACCACCAACAAATATAGGGATATCAATTCCAGCCTCTCTTAAAACAGCTACAGTATTTACCATTTCAGATGCAGATTTTACTAATAATCCTGAAAGTCCTAAAAAGTCAGCTTTTCTCATTGATTACAGCTTCTCTAATTTTTTCAGCAGGTGTATTAATTCCCAAATCAAGTACGTCATATCCGTTGTTTCCGATGATAATTCCAACAAGGTTTTTCCCAATATCATGAACGTCACCTTTAACAGTTGCCATTATAACTTTACCTTTACTTGAAGACTCTGTTTTTTCCATAAATTGCTCCAAATACGAAACAGAAGCCTTCATAACTTCAGCACTTTGTAATACTTCAGCAACAATCAAGTCGTTATTATTAAATAATTTTCCAACTTCATCCATTCCAGTCATCAAAGGCCCGTTAATTATCTCTAATGGGGAATATTTTTGTAACAATATATCCAGTAATGTATTCAAATCCTTTTTACTTCCTTCAACAACAAGATTTGCAACTTTTTCTTCAGGCGTCATTTTATCATCATCTAATTTCTTTTTAACAGAACCTTTTTTTCTCACGATAAAAAGCTACAAAATTAGCAACTGTGTCATCATTCGTATTAAATAGCAATTCTTCCGATAATTTTTCTTTATCAGAAATTTCATTCATTGGAATAATTTTTCTCAGTATTAACAATAGCAAAATCAAGTCCAGCTTCATAAGCCTTGTTCATGTAATAAGTATTTAACACTTCACGACCTGCAATCGAAGTCCAAAAGAAATATTACTTACTCCTAAAATAGTTTTTACATTTGGCATTTCTTTTTATTTCTTTAATCGCTTCAATTGTGGCAGTAGCAGATCCAATATTTTTTTGATCACCTGTCGCAACTGGGAATACAAGCGTATCAAATATAATATCTCTCTCATCAATTCCATATTTCTTAGTTAATAACTCATAACTTCTTCTAGCAACCTTAATTTTTCTCAAGCGAAACAGCCATTCCTTCCTCATCAATCAATCCAACAACGACAGCTGCTCCAAAATCTTTAATTAATTTTGCCATTTTTTCAAATTTCTTTTCTCCGTCTTCTAAATTGATTGAATTTATAATTCCTTTCCCTTGAAGATAAGTAAGCCCTTCACGAATTACATTAATATCCGTAGAATCCAACATTATAGGTACTTTTGCAAATTTTGAAACTTTTTCCAAGAAATTTTTCATATCGCTAATTTCATCTCTATCAGGATTTGCAAGACAAACATCAATTACATCTGCATCCCCTTTAATTTGCAATCTAGCAACTTCTGTTGCTTCATCAAATTTTTCATTAGCAATTAAATTTTTGAAAATACGAGAACCAATAACATTTGTTCTTTCTCCAACATAAATTGGTCTATCTTTTGGCACTTCCAAAGTAATCAACCCTGTAACAGCATTCTCATTTTTATTTTTTTATCGATAACTCTAGGATCATATCCTATACTTTTATCTTTAATTGCTTTTATAAACGCAGGAGTAGTTCCACAACAACCTCCAACAATATTTAAAAATTTATTTTGGAAGAAAGGTTCTATTTTAGCTGCCAATGTGCTTGGAGTTTCTTCGTATTGACCTTCTTCGTTTGGAAGTCCAGCATTAGGATATACAGAAATATATGTATTTGACACTTCATTTAATTTTTTCAAAAATTGTGTCATAAATTCAGGTCCAGTTGCACAGTTCAATCCTACAGAAAGTGGATTCATATGATGAACAGCATAATAGAATGCATCTGCCGTTTGCCCAGCAAGAGTAGTTCCAGTACTTTCAATCGTAAACGATAACATCAATGGAACATAATAATTTTCATCCATTGCCTTTTCCAACCCTAAATATGCAGCTTTCAAGTTTCTAGTATCTTGTATTGTTTCAAATAGAATTAAATCAACACCTCCAGCTAAAAGTCCTGAAACTGCAGTATAATAAGAATGTATCAATTCTTCAAAAGTAACTCCACCTGTAACACTAATTGATTTATTCGAAGGCCCTAAAGCTCCAGCCACATATAAATTTCTAGTTTCATTTGGATTTTCAGCTTTTATACTCATTAATCGCTTTTTCTAGCAATTTCAGCCGCAGTTTTATTCATTTCAAAAACTTTATCTTCCAAATCGTAATCTTTTAATACAATATCCAACGCTCCAAAAGTGTTAGTTTCAATAATATCACTTCCAGCCTTTAAATATTGTTTATGTATATTTTTTTATAATTTCCGGTCTTTGCAATACAAGATAATCATTACAACCTTCGTATTTTTCTCCACCAAAATCTTCAGCAGTCAAATTTTCTTGTTGTAACATTGTTCCCATTGCTCCGTCTAGCAACAGAATTCGATTTTTAAATCTTGTTGTAACAAATTATATGATTCAATATATATTTTTCTTTTAACATAAATAATGCAATCTCCCTTTTTATAAATTAAAAATTATCAGAGTTATTTTATCATAAAAATAGTCATGTGTATATACATCTAACAATATATTTTAATAATTCAGCTATAAATAATAATAATTACTAAAAAAATATAAAAAACAATGTCAAATATATAAAATATATTTAATCAAAAAAATTCCTTATTTTATCAACAAAAAAATTTTTAGATAGTACTTAATTTTTTAATTAAATTCTAATTGAAAAAAATTCTAAAATGAAGTATACTAGATATGAGAAAAGATTTTTTTGAAGAAAACACAAGATATTGTGTTTTTTTAGTTAAAATTAATAGATTTAGTAAAAGGAAGTGTTTTAGATGAAAAATTAATTAAATTTGAAAAATAATTGTAATCCGTGTGCGATGGTATCGGAATTTTTTTAGATAAAAAGGTGTTAGCTATGAAAGAGTGAATGCTTTTGATAATCCTGAAATGGCTATGAAATATAGAGTAAGAACAGTTCCAACTGTTGTTTTAGTTGACAGTGAAACTGAAATTAAAAAGAAGTATGGGATTTAAAGTAGAAGAATTGAATGAACTTTTGGCGAAGCAGAATTAGATTAATTATAAATTATTCACGAAAAGAGATGATATAAATTATGGTTATATATTACGATTCAAAAACTGGAAATGTTCAACGATTTGTAAATAAGGTGAAAAAAAGAGACCTAACTGGAAATTTGTGAAAATTGATTCTGAGATGAAAGTGAATGAAGAAGGTCATTTTATTAACATTTACAACTAAAATTGGAGAAACTCCAATTCCAACGAGTGAATTTTTTAGAAAAAAATAGTAAATATATAAAATCAATAAGTTCTAGCAGGAATATGAACTGGGGTGTTTTTTTGCAGTGGCAGCTGATAAAATGAGTGAAAAAAATATGGAATTCCAGTTTGCATGAAATTTGAGTTATCGGGAACGCATGTTGAAGTAGAACACTTTATTGAATATGTTGAAAAATTAGTATAAATTCAAGAATGTAACAAAAATTTAAAGTAAATTAAGAGAGTAAGGAGAATAGGTAAAAATGGTTGATAACAGAGCTAAAAATGGATATACTTAAATAATGAAATAATGGTTAAAAAAGTGAAGATTTTTCAGCTTGAAAAGGATAAAAAGCTGTTTATTCATATTTTTGTGGATTATGTAAATAAAAAAATACTGTATTTTTTTCACAATTTAGAAGAAAAATGAGATATTTAATAAAAAAATGACTATTATATCGATTTTTATCAAATGTATAGTCATGATGAAATTAAAGAGCTTTTTAAAATGGTTTATGATAAGAAATTTAGATTCGCTTCATTTATGAGTGCTTCGAAATTTTATCAAAGTTATGCGTTGATGGATGATACTGGAGAGAAATTTTTAGAGAGATATGAGGATAGAATTTCGGCTGTTTCATTGTATTTGGCACAGGGAAACTTTGAGAAGGCAAAAGAATATGCTTTGATGTTAATAAATCAAGAGTATCAACCAGCTACTCCTACTTTTTTGAATTCTGGGAAAAAGAGATCAGGAGAACTTGTTTCTGCTTTTTAGATGAAATGGGAGATAATTTGAGTGGAATTGGATATTTTTGATTCATCTATGAAATTGTCTTCGATTGGTGGAGGAGTTGCGATTAACTTGTCTAAAATTAGAGCAAGAGGTGAATCTATAAAAGGTGTAGAAGGTAGGGCCTCTGAGTTTTTACCAATTATGAAAAATTTTAGAAGATATTTTTTTCTTATGCAAATCAATTGGGACAAAGAGCTGGAGCTGGGGCAGTTTACTTTGAACGTATTTCACTCAGACATTAACGAATTTTTAGATAGTAAAAATAAATGTCGATGAAAAATTAGAATAAAATCACTATCAATCGGAGTTATCGTTCCAGACAAATTTATGCAGTTAGCAATGGAAGATGAAGTTTGCTATACATTTAATCCACACAGTATTTCTAGAATATGGACAATACTTGGATGAAATGGATATGAATGAAATGTACGAAAAATTAGTTGATAATCCAAATGTTAAAAAGAAAATAAACGCAAGAGAACTTCTTGTAAAAATTTCTCAAACACAAAAAGAAAGCGGATACCCTTATTTATTCTTTAAAGATAACGCAAATAAAGAACATGCTTTGAAAGAGATTGGATCAGTTAAATTCTCAAATTTGTGTACCGAAATAATGCAATTGTCAGAAGTTTCAGACATTAATGCTTATTATGAAGAAGATACGATAAGAAGAGGGATATCATGTAACTTAGGTTCATTAAATATTGCAACTGTTATGGAAAATAAAAGAATAAAAAGAAGCTACGAAAGCTGCAATTGATTCACTTACAATGGTTTCAGATTTAACAAACATTGATGTTGTTCCGACAATAAAAAAAGCAAATGAGGAATTACATTCTGTAGGACTTGGAGCAATGAACTTACATGGATTTTTAGCTAAAAACTTTATTATGTATGAAAGCAAAGAAGCACTTGATTTCTGTAATGTATTCTTTTATGATGGTTAATTTCTATTCATTGGAAAGATCAATGGAAATCGCAAAAAGAAAGAGGAGAAACATTCAAAGATTTTGAAAAATCTGAATACGCCAACGGAAGCTACTTCAATAAATATGTAACAAAAGAATACATGCCTCAAACAGAAAAAGTAAAATCACTATTTGAAGGAATTTACATCCCAACAAAAGAAGACTGGGCAAACTTAAAAGAGCAAGTAATGAAACATGGAATCTACAACGCCTACCGAATGGCAATAGCTCCAAACCAATCAACATCATACATTATGAACTCGACAGCCTCAGTAATGCCAGTAGTTGACACAATAGAAGTTAGAGAATATGGAGATAGTACAACTTTCTATCCAATGCCATACTTAACAAATGACAACTTCTTCTTCTATAAATCAGCCTACGATATGGATCAAAAAAATATCTTGAAACTGATTTCTGTAATCCAAAGACACGTAGATCAAGGAATCTCGACTATTTTGTATACGAAGAGTACAGATAGCACTAGGGATTTGGCTAGACTTTATATTTATGCACATAGATTGGGGTTGAAGTCGCTTTATTATACGAGAACGAGAAAGGCTATGATTGAGGAGTGTATAAGTTGCTCGGTATAAATGTTATTTAAAAATGAAGAAAAAAATAAAATTACCAGGAGGCTTGTAAAATGTTAAAAATTAAAAATACAGAAGTTACGTTTAAAGAATTGTTTAAAAGAAAAATTATATTCCAAAAGAATATGAGAATGAAATAAAAAAATTCAAATTTTTTTATTAATACCAAATAAAGGATTTAGAAATAAAGGTATAGTGTATTTTCCTGAAGGAACTAGAGATTTTTTTCAATATATTAAAGAAAGGGAAGATAATAGAACAAGTATTGAAATTTGTATTTCAGATAACGAATTTAATGAATTAGAATTACATTCTAATATTATTAGAATTGCAACTATTATAGTAAAAGATTTTTATACTACCTGTTGCAATCAATTTAATTTCAAGTTATTTAATAGATAAATTATAAGAGTTCAGAAGAAGTTGAGGTAGAATGTAAGATAATTGTTGAAAAAGATAAAAAAAGTCTAGAAATAAAATTATAAAGGAACTGTAGAGAACTTTGAAAAATAGATAAGTTAGAAATACTAAAAATTAATAAAAAAACGAGGACTAACATGCGGAAATTAGGAGAAATAAAGACGTATTTACTAACCTATAAATTTGAATTTAATGATAAAAGAATTTTATAGTAAAATAAAAAAACTTAAGAAAGAAGCTTCTTTTTAATTTTAATGAAAAATTATTAAACGAAATATGGTGTTTAGAAAAATTTATCAAATACAAAAATATTTTGAAATGTATAATAGTTTGAAAAACAAAGTTATTATGAAGCATGGTTGTTATTAGATGAAATAGACACAGATCTAATTTTATTAAAACCAAATGTATCATTTGAAAAATATATATAATCTATGTTTTATTGAAAAAAATGATTACAGGATATGAAATTTTATTTCGTACTATTTACAGAAAAATTTTTTTAGTCGAGAACTTTTAGTAAAATCTTATAGATGTTCTATCTGTAATAAAAAGAATATCTTTAAGAAGTAATTGTAGGGCATAAAAAGGATATTTATATTGGGGTAAATTATGTAGCCATATAGCTGAAAAATTTTGAAATTTTTGGATTTGCACTTGTAGAATACTCGGTTGAAAGATACACTGTTCCTCAAGAAAATGAAAATATAAAATATGATTATAGTATTTTAAGAAATTTAATGTTAAAACTTCCTTCTCCTTATGTATTTTGGAATGTAAAAGTATTAGAAAAAGATAATCAAAAAAACATTATAGTATTATAATAGAATAGAAATTAAATATTAAAATTAGTTCGATTTTTTTGTAGCTGATATTTGAACTGTTGTATATAGTGATTAAGAATAAATTTTTTTGTATTTAATAAATATCAAAAATATAAAGTACACTATTTTTTTAGTGATTGTACTACAAGAATAACCCACTTAATTGTGCTTTGTTGTAGATTGTAGAAAAAGGCTCTTTCAATTTTATTAGGGCTTTTTGCATTAATCATCATAAACATCTAATCTTTCAAAAACAGGAGAATTATTATGATTGAAATTTTTTAAGGAATTTTTAGAGCTGGAAAGATCTTTGAATGAAGGGATTTTGAAAAAGCTGGAGAGTAATCTTAAAACAAATTTTATTTATAATTCAAATGCTATCGAAGGAAATACTCTTTACTCTGAAAGAAACTGACATCATACTTCAGTATGAAGTTACTGTGAAAGGAAAAGTTTGAAGGAGCATGAAGAAGTAAAGGGACAGGAATATGCTCTTAATTTTCTGAAGGAAGTTATAAAAACAAATGAATCTTTATCGCTGAGAGTTGATAAGAAAGTTTAATGCTCTTGTGTTGAATGATGATATTGAGAATATAGGAAAGTTTAAGAAAAGTAATAATGAAATTTTTGGGTGCTTGATTTGAAACGATGCCTTACTATCTTGTTGAAGAGAAGTTGACGGAATTGATTGAAAAAAATTCAATAGTGGTGAAGACAATGATTTGATAATGAGGGTTGCTTGTTTTCATGCTGATTTTGAAAAGATTCATCCATTTATTGACGGTAATGGAAGAACAGGAAGATTATTACTGAATTTAGAACTGATGAAAAATGGCTATCCTATTACAGTTATACAAAAATGAGGAAAGGGAAGAGTATTATACTGCATTGGAAACTGCACAGGCAAAGGCAGATTATAGATTACTTACTGATTTTATAGAAAAAGCATTGAAAATACTTTTTGGATTTATTATAGGTATTTTGATGAAAATACGAAAAATAAAATTTGAAAAATACTTTAGAAAATAAAGGAATTATTCCAAAGAAAATCTATCAGAAGAGAATTGAGAATTATCCTGAAATAGAAAGGGATTTTCCAAGAGATTGGGATAAATAGTTAAATAAAGGTATATGTTATTTTATAGAAAAAGCGAAGCAAAATAAAAGTTTTTACATTTGACAAATATCAAAATATAGAGTATAATAATTTTAGTGATCGTACTACAAGAATAACCCACTTAATTGTGCGTTGTTGTAGACTGTAGAAAAAGCTCTTTCAATTTTGATAGAGCTTTTTGCATTTTTGAGATAAAAAGGGGAAAGAGAATGGATAAGCCATTTAAAAACTTTTTAAGGAACAAGTTGAGATTTTTAAATGGAGAAAATGGAGATAAACTACGGGTAAAAACTGATGAGGAAACAATTTATTGTTTAATGAGGAATAATTATTATTCCATCATAAATTTTTACAAAGAACCTTTTTTAAAAGGAAAAAGATTTAAAAAGGAAATGATATTTATAAATCGGGAGTTCATTTTAATCATTTGAAGGCGTTGTATGATTTTGATAAAAGTTTGAGAATGTTGTTTTTGATGTTTTTGACACAATTGGAAAGAGCTTTTAAAACGAGCAATTGCATATTATTATTCGGAATGTTATACAAATAAAAGAAAGTTATTTGGAACTTAATAATTATTATGTTGGAGTTAGAAATGAAAATATACATCTCATTTTCACATTTAGTAAAAACTAAATTTTTTTAAGAAATAATAAAAAGCAATAGTATAATAAAAGCATTATAGTACAACAAAAGATAACATACCATTTTTGGATAGTAATTAATTTTTACATTTGGAGAAATGAGCAGATTTTATTTGATTTTAGGCATAGAATACAAAAATAAAATAATAAGCTATTTTAGAAATTTGTATAAAAATGAGTACACAAATTTACCTAATTTAAAACAATAATTTCATAAAAACTTTTTACGTGCAAGTTCATTATTTAGAAACATAGCGGCACATAATGAAAGAATGTATGATTTCTCATCAAAAAAATATTGTAAATATAAATAATATTATAGGTATAACAAATAATAAGAAACAAAAATTATTTACGATATACGAGGGACTTAAATTATTTTTTTATCAAAAAGAAGAATATGAAAGTCTAACGGAAAAGTTACGAGAATTATTAAGTTTACTTGAATTTAAACTAAAAGGACATTATAGATATAAATGATATTTTTATATAAAATGGATTTTCCAAAAAGATTGGTACAAATAGAAATTAAAATTGTGATAAACTAATTGATTAATAAAATATGAGGGTTAATTGAGAACGCAAATTGATAAAAACTTATCAAGAAAGGAAAAAAATAAAAAAATGGAAAAGAAAATATACGAAGCAGTAAACTGGAATACCCTGAAAATGATTATGTGGAAACTTTTTGGGAGCAAAATATAAGACAATTTTGGATTGATACGGAGTATGTTCCTTCGAGGGATATTGATAGCTGGAATGCGTTGAAACCTGAAATGAAATTAGCTTATTTACATGCACTTGGAGGGCTTACAATGCTTGATACGTTGCAAAGTCATACTGGGATGCCTAAAATTATTGACCATATTGATTCATTGCAAAATAGATCAGTACTTTCTTATATGTGTATGATGGAGTCGATTCATGCAAAATCTTATTCGACAATATTTACAACTGTAGCATCGACTAGAGAAATAAATGAGACATTTAAATGGGTTCAAGAAAATCCTCATTTACAATACAAAGCTAAAAATTGATGGCTATTATCAAAAGATGAATAATCCTGAAGCTTCAAGACGAGATATCGCAATGGCTTTAGCAGCTTCAGTTTATTTGGAAACTTACTTATTCTATAGCGGGTTCTTTTTACCACTTTGGCTTGCAGGACAAGGAGAAATGGTTGCAAGTTGTGATATAATTAAAAAAATTATTGCAGATGAATCGATTCATGGAGTTTTTGTTGGATTGCTGTTCCAAGAATTGTATAATTCGTTTGATGAGGAAACTAAAGAAGGAATAAGAAGCGAGTTGAATACGTTGCTTTATGAATTATATGAAAATGAAAGCAGATATACTGATGAAGTGTATGGAGATGTTGGACTTACAGGAGATGTAAAAGAGTATATTCGTTACAATGCAAATAAGGCCCTTATGAATTTAGGATTTGAAGAAGAATTTGAAGTAAAAAAATGTAAATCCAATTGTGCTAAATGGATTAAACGTGGAAACAACTCAGCATGATTTTTTTCTCTAAAAAAATCTACAAATTATGAAAAAGCCTTGGAAGTTGTTCATTTGCATGATGATGATTTTAAATTTGATGATGAAGATGCAGATGAATTGATTTAGGAATTTTTAGTTATGAAAATTATAATATCACCGAGTAAAAACTAAAAAAATTAATAATTTGCCAATTGAATTGAAAAAAATATTTCAATTAAGAAGAATGATTTTTATCCAGAAATTCTTTATCCAAATATCACTAATAAAATTATTGAGCGGATTAAAAATGTTTTCTGTAGAAGAAATTGAGAAAAATTTAAATTGAAAAAAAGATAAGGCGGAAAAATTGTTAGAATTTTATCAAAATTATGAAAATGAGAAGAGTGGGAATGCTTTTGCAAGTTATACAGGTGTTGCGTATAAATCGATTGGAATTGATACATTTGATATTGAAGATTTTGAATATTTAGAGTCGCATTTAGTGATTTTTATCAGCTTTTGTATGGGATTTTAACGCCATATACTAATATTAAAGAGTATCGGCTCGATATGACAAATTCAATTTTTGAAAATAGATCACTTTATGAAATTTGGAGAAGTAGTGTAAATGAATACTTTGAGAAAGAAGATATTATTTTAAATCTTGCGTCAAAAAGAGTACTCGAAATTGATAAAATCTGATAATTTAATTGATTTTTGAATTTTTGGAATGATACGAATGGAAAAATTGAAACAAATTAGCACTAATTCAAAGAAGATGCGTGGTTTCACTTTGAACTATATTGTAAAAAAATCGAATTACAAATATAAATAATTTGAAAGATATTACTTTAAATGAGTATGTTTTTCAATAAAGATATGTCAAGCAAGAAAAATTTGTTTATGTAAAAAAATAATAAATTTTGATTGACATTGTAATGAAAAATGATATAAAATTTGGTTCCTAGCAGGGGAGCAACAAATTAAAAAGGTCTTGCTTTTAATAAGTAGGGCCTTTTTAAATTTAAACGAAAATTTTTATATATTAGGATAAAGAATGTTATCTATAAATAGAAAGAATTTTTCTTTAAAATTATTAAAAAAATAGTATTCAAAAAAATAAAAATATTGTATAATACGTGTAATCAAAGAAAAAAATAAAAAAATAAAATTAAAAGGAGAAATCTAAAATGGAGTTGAAAAAGAAATTTGTGTTAGGATTTGTGACTTTAGCGTTAGCAGTGAGTTGTGGCAATAAATCTGATAAAAAAATAATGCGAAGGATTCTTCAGTTAATAAACCAGAAGTGGAAATTGTTAATAACAATGATGCTGGAGATAAGGAAAGAAAAATTAAAAAAATTCATAGATATCAAAGATGAATTAAATTCTGAAGAATGGGATATGATGTTTAAAGAAATTAATCCTGCAGAATTAAAAAAACAGCTGATGGGAATTTTTAAAGAACCTGGAGATAAGAGTATTTTATCATTAGCACCACTTGGTAAATCTAAAGAACTTATAGAAGATTATTCTAAAGATATCGTAAATGTTTTAAAAAACAGCACCAAAAATGGATGTTTTAGATAGAAATGCTCAATCATTATTACAAAATTTAATTGAGGAAAATAGAACTTTGAGTGAAATTGAAGACTATTATAAAAATGGGAAGTATAAACAAGATAATTTATCAGCTGTAGATTCTTTGAATAATAAATATAAAGCAATTTATAAAAAAAGAATGGAAAGTTATGAAACATTAGTTAAGTCAATAGAAGAATATGCTGGAAAAGGAATGAAATCAGAAAATAAGAAGAAAAAAATGTTGAAAAAAACTTCCAAGTGGTAATGGTAAAATTCGAAAAATATGGAAAGTTATGTCGAAAAAAATAGAAGAATTTAAATCGTTAGCTTTTTGAAAAAAAGATAGTTTAAAATATTCAATTAAAGAGGCTGATAGATTGAGAAATGTAAGTGATGAAGTGAAAATTCTTTACGGAGAAAAAAATTTCAAAAAAATTCAAATTGAAAGTTTATCAAGAAATAATGTCGATATTGCAGAATTTGAAAAAAATTTAGAGAATTAGCACATAAATTGACAGAAGATTCATCAGAATTTGTTGCAGCAGTTAGAAGTAACGATAAAGCAAGTATTGCCAAAGCAGCTGATAAATATCTTAATGATCAAACTGACTTAGTAAACAGCTATAACAGTATTCAAAAATAAAAATTTCCACAAAAATGTTTTGACTATTCTAAAAATATTTTTGATATACTAATTATTAGAGAATAATATGGAGGTGTAAAAATGGAAAAATAACTGCAGATATGAATATAATGGATGCTGTTGAAAAAAATATCCAATAATAGCACAAGTTTTAATGAGATATGGTTTTAGGATGTGTTGGTTGTATTATTTCAACTGCTGAAACTTTAGGAGAAGGAATTGCAGCACACGGATTAAATCCTGATATTATAATTGAAGAAGCAAATATGATTCTTGAAAAACAAGGAGCATTTGAATAAAATAAAATTTTTAATCAAAATAAACTATAATGATTAAAAATTATTTTTAGTAGCCAATAATGGCTGCCTTTTTTGAATTTTTTTATAACAATTATAAAAAAATATAAACACTATTCAACATATTTTTATCTATTAGTAAACAGTTAATAATCAAAAAAATAATAATTTAGAGTTAAGAAATTTCCAAAAATTACTAGATTTTTCAATTTTCTATTATAATATATCTATATTTAAAAATTTAAAATTATGAAAAAGGGAGAAAGAAATGCCTATTACATTTGCATTTATAACAATAATATTGATTTTTATCAGAATATATTGTCTATTTTCGCTTACATTTTTAGAGTCAAAAAAAGTAAAATTTTTCTGAAAGAGTTACAATTTTCATATTAATATTTGAAGTTATTGTCATTCTTTTACATTTATTTTTTTAACACTTTTTAGATATTTGTTACCACCGATGTTGGTACTTTTGAAAACTGCAAAAATATTTTTGTTATTTTTTAAAAATGTTTCGATAGTAGGATCAATTTATGCAGTAGTTAATTTATTTTTATTAATTACATTTAACGGTTCGGATGTATTAAAAATTCATCAATCGTTCAATTCTATTTATAGTATTTATGATTAATATTTTATTCGGTTTTTTTGATATTGCTTGGATAAAAAAACAATAAAATAAGTTATAATAAAGAAAGTGTGAAAACTTTCTTTTTTTGTACTTAGTGATAAAAATATTAAAAATAAATTTTAAGATTTGAAAACAATAAATTTAAAGGGATGAGATTTAAATGGAAATACAAAAAGAATTATTTTTCGCGTCAAGATAAAGAATACATGAAATTTTTAAGTAAATTGACGCCAAATGTATCGGAGGATACAATTATAGGAGTGAGAATTCTGAAATAAGAAAATTGGCTAAAAATTGGTACAGAATAATGAATATGAAGATTTTTTTGAAGGAGTTGCCACATAAATATTATGATGAGAATTTATTGCATGGAGCAATTATTTTCAGAGAGTAAAGATTTTTGAGAACTGTATTGAATCGCTTGATAGTTTTTTTGCCATTTGTTGATAATTGGGCAGTTTGTGATACAATTTCTCCGAAAATTTTTAAAAAAAGCATAAAAAGAATTAATTGAAAAAAATAAAGGAATGGTCTCAATCGGATAAAAACTTATACTTGCAGGTTCGGTGTAGAAATGTTGATGACGCATTTTTTTGGATGAAGACTTTAAAAAGGAATATTTAGAAATGGTAGCGAATATTCATTCTGAAGAGTATTATGTGAAAATGGTAGTTGCCTGGTTTTTTGCGACAGCACTTGCGAAACAGTGGGATTATGCGGTGATTTATTTAGAAAATAATAGATTGGATGTTTGGGTTCATAATAAGACGATACAGAAGGCTCGAGAAAGTTTGAAGATTTTTGGAAGACAAGAAGGGGTATTTGAAGGGTTGAAAAGAAAGAAAGAAGGAGAATTAATTTAATGAAAATCACAAAAAGTTATGTTTGTAGGATTGATTTCTTTTGTTGTTCTCAATAAATTCATTTACAAATACAAATTCTGAAAAATGATTTTTAAAAAGTATGTACTAGAAAAAAATTAGAAGAAATAAAAAAATTGATATTTATAACAATGATATGACTACTAAATATCAAAATAGGTATGAAGAAAAATTCAAAAAAAGTCTGGCTTAAAAAAATTTATAATTGATAATTTTTCCTGAAAAAAAGTAGCGAATTATTAGAAAAATAATGAAAGTTGGGATACTGTTTGGAAAAACAATATTTCTTTTTCTTGATGATTTAGAAATAAAATATGGCTTTTAATACGAATTTGTATGAATTTTATAGAGAAGAAGATAATAAGACAATAAAAAAATTAATGGAGTTAGCTATAAAATTAAAAAAACAAAAAAAGTTTATCTTTTGATCAATTGAGAAAGTCAAAAGAAGAATATGAAACAGAGAATAAAAAAATGAATGATAAGTATACTGAATTACATGATTTAATGGGAGATGAATATGTAGATTATGGTGGAACGATTGGTTATGGATGCTATCCTAGACATTATTATAGCAATTTAGAAAATTTTTCAAGAAAAAAATGGTTAAAAATTTAGGAAGATGAAGCATTATTTTTATTCTGAATTAGCAAAATAAAAAAAGATAAGAAAATTTATTTTGGACAACTTTTTGAAATAACCAAAAAAACAGAACGAATACTTTGAGGATATTATAAATAATATAAAAAGCAATAGATATAAAGAAGAAAAAATATAAAAAGACAAAATATTGAAATTTGGGAAATAACGAATACTAGTAAAAAAAGATTATACAATAGACAAGGAGATAAAATGGAAAAAGAATTAGAATCTGATTCAGAAAAAAATTAGATGTGTTACAATTTTTATTTATTGGAAGAACTACGGGTTCAGGAAAAAGTAATTCATTACAGATTTTTACAAAAATGCTGGGTCTTTCTAAATCAAAACCTATTTTGTACAATAACATTATTCCGACTGGAAGAACAAAAAAAGCAGACACAATAACACAAATTCAACTAATGACAATAATTCTTCGGATATTATTGAAATTAAGATAAAGAAATTTCATGATTGGATAGGAATGCCTTTGCCGAAGGAACTGGAGCATAAGAAGACGATTTTGGATTTTTTTAAGAAAAAGAAAAAGTGAAAAGTGATTTTTCATTGTAATGTCAATGATATAATTTAAGTAATTAAAGGGAAAGTAGGGATTAATTATGAAAGAAAAGAAAAAAAGGACTAGCAATTGGAAATTCTGATTTTAAGGAGATTATACAAGAAAACGGATATTATGTCGATAAAACAAAATTCATAGAAGATTTGCTAGAAGACTTATCAAAAGTTAAACTTTTTACAAGGCCCAGAAGATTTGGAAAAACTTTAAATTTATCGATGCTAAAATATTTTTTTGATGTTAGAAATGCGAAGAAAATAGAAAGTTATTTGATAATTTATATATTTCAAAAAGTGAGTATATCGAGAATCAAGGACAAAAATCCTGTGATTCTTATAAGCCTGAAAAATGCTGAGGCAGAAAATTGGGAGGATAGTTTTTAATACTAAGAATCTTGTAAAATCACTGTATAAACAATTTCAATATATTAAAGAGAAATTGGATGAATTTGATTTGGAAGATTTTTTTAAGCATTGTTAAAGATAAGAATAATGCAGATTGGGAAAAATTCATTAAAAGAATTTATCAAGATATTTATATGAATATTACGGGAAAAAGTCATAATTTTAATAGATGAGTATGACACTCCAATGACAAGTGCTTGGAACGAAGGTTATTATGAAAAGTCGCGAAGATTTTTAAAAGTTTTTATTCAAATACATTGAAAGATAATGAATATTTGCAATTTGCAGTTGTGACTGGAATACTTAGAGTGGCTAAAGAAGGAATTTTTTTCTGGACTCAACAATTTATCTGTTTATACTGTTCTTGACAATGAGTTTTTCCGACAGTTTTGGATTGTTGGATAATGAAGTGAAAAGCAGCATTGAAATATTATGAATTGGATCAAAATATTGATGAAGTTAGGGAATGGTATAATGGATATAAATTTGGCAATATTCAAATTTATAATCCATGGAGTATTCTTAATTATTTGAAACGAAAAAGAAATAAATGTTTATTGGATAAATACATCAGATAATAGGCTTTATTCATTCAGCAATAGAAAATGCTGATAAAGATCTATTTGATGAATTGAAAGATTTATTCAATAATGGGAC
>BNJU01002487.1_pt1 | contig 74323 bp, 105 predicted proteins | sample 8539281 | NCBI WGS metagenome assembly BNJU01 (sample SAMD00202456, study PRJDB9452) | human saliva metagenome | isolation source: human saliva | place: Japan
GCTTAGAATTTTTGATGTTACCGAACTTTTCCACCCCCACACCTGACAAAGAGCCAATTATTATACTAAAAATGTGAATTTACTTCATAAATAATCTTCACAATCATAAATTCACATTTCAATTTTTATTCTCTTACTCGTGTTAGGCTCTATTTTTAATTCATTCCTACAATATTTTCATTAGGAACACTACTGTAAGGACCATTTTTTAAACTATTTGTTACATTTTTCGGATTTGTTAATAATGATTTATAGCTAAAAGATATTCTTTTTACTTGCATACTTTCTGTTGAAATTAATTTGATTTACTAATTCTTTTGCATTTTGCCATTCATTTACTTTTTGTACGCTGCTTTGTCCAATATATAATTTTGTACCAGAATCTGCTGCATATTTACTCCACCATTTTACTAATGTTGTATTCTGCTACTTTTTAAACTTGATTCCAATAAATTTAGGAAGCTACATAATCCAGCCAACCTTTATCCATCCATAACAATATATCTGCATACAAGTCATCAGCATTTCTTGAACACCTGCTGTTGTACTCAGAACCCTTTTACTGGATCTGTTGAAGCATTTTCTCCAAACACCAAAATGGACTTATTCCAAATTCTATATTAGATTAACTTTTTAATAGATTTATGTAATTTTTCTATTAAATTATTTACATTATTTCTTCTCCAGTCACCTATACTAGCGAATTTAGAACCATATTTTTGATATTGCGCACTATCTGGATATTCTTGACCTTAACTTTGTATGGATAAAAATAGTCATCCATATGCACTCCGTCAATATCATAATTTTTAACAACTTCAACAATACTATCCACAACATAATTATTAACTTCTGGTATACCAGGATTCAAATAAACATGCCTCCATAAATAACTGTCCAATCTGGTCTTTTTCCCAATATTGTCACTTGAAAGTTTTTCTCTTCCACCTGTTGCTGTCAATCTCATACGGATTAAACCAAGCATGAAATTGAATTCTCTTTTATGTGCTTCCTCCACCATAAATTTCAAAGGATCATATCCAGGATCTTTTCCTTGAGTTCCTGTTAAATACTCAGACCAAGGTGAATATTTTTGAAGGATAAAAAGCATCTCCCCGCAGGTTTTACTTTGAACGAAAACTGCATTCATATTCCATTTTTACATTATCCAAAATAGTAATAAATCCTTTTTGTTGTTCTACACTAAGCCTTTTTGAAAGGCCAGTCAATGTTACCAACACTTGCTACCCAAACACCTCTTAACTCTTGTTGATTAGCAACATCTGAATTTCGTTGCTTGTAGCATTACCTCCACTCGATATTTCTAGCTCCTGTAATTATACTTTGAGCATTTAATGTCGTAGCAGCTGATATAACCAATAGAGATACTGCCAATTTTTAACAATGATTTCACTAAAATCTCCTTTCTAAAAACATTTTCTATCTTCATTTTTAATACATTTTTGCAATTTTTCAAATTTATTTTCAAATTTTTAAATCTTTTTCCTTTTACAAAAACAAGAAGAAATTAGTTACTCTTATTTATAGAAATTTTTCATTAAATATATCAAAATCAATCAAAATTGGCAAATGATCCGATAACATTGTTTTATAACCTTCACATCATTTATTTTTATATTCTCTGAATGGAGCACAAAATCCAATTCCTTTTTAGGCTGACCAACTAGGAAAAAGTCGGCTTTTTCTCTAAATTCGCACTTTTCAGTTTCCCAGCTTTCATAAACAATTCTATCTCTTCAGTCCCCCACAAAGTATTAAAATCTCCAGCAACAATCATTGGTTTTTCACATTTTCAATTAAACTAAACAATTGTACAAATTGTTTCATTCGAGTTTTTCCACCCAACGCCAAATGAACTAAGAAAATTACAATTCCATTAGTTTCAATTTCAATTATTAATTTTTTTCATTCCATTATCTAAATAATGAAAATTTTATGATTTACTATTTCTTTATTTGATAATAATGCATTTCCTTGTTTTCGCACCATTGGAAATTTCATATATCTCGAATTTTTCTTCGTATTTATACTGATAAATAAAATTTTTGTCTGTCATTTCACTCAAAAATCTCGGCTTGATTTTTGATTTCATACGAAATGATCCTAAATCGACTTCCACCAAACCAACTATATCTGGCTTTTGTCTTTTAATAAATTTTCCTATTCGATCTATTTGTTTTTTTCAGAACGACCCAAATAACCTCTAATATGTTTAAATCTCTTTATTAAATACTTCCCCGTTCCATATCTTATGTTATACAAAAGAAATTTCATTTTAACTACTTCCTAACTAATCCTACTCCATCTCCAAACGGTAATAAGATAAAATTATATTCTTTATTCAATTTTTGAATAAATTCTCTCAATCTTCTAACAATTGTTTTTAAATCTTTTTCGGAACATTTTCATCACTTTTCGGCAACTAATCCTCTAAACATCAAATTATCTATAAAAATTACTCCATTTTTCATTCAATAATCCATAACTCATTTCAAAAACTTCAAATATTGACCTTTTTGAAGCATCAAGAAAAATAAAATCATATTTTTAGACTGATCTAATTTAGGAATCTCCTCCAACGCATCACCTAAAATCATTTTCATTTTTATCTAGTAATCCCAACTTCTCAAAAATTCTCTTTCGCTATTTTGTGTCTCTTTTCATCTATCTCAATAGTCGTTAATTTTCCGCCATTTTTTATTCGCAATTCTAGCCAAAAAAATAATCCCGAATAACCAGTTGCAGTCCCTATTTCCAAAATATTTTTGCATTAATATTATTCGCATTATAAATCATGAAAATTCAAGACATCTCTTGTTATAATCGGAACCTTATCCTCCAAGCTCTCACGCTCTATTTTTCAACAATCTCATCATCAATCTCAAATAATTCCTGTGCATACTTCGATGATTCTAAAAAAATTTTCTATCATTTTTCTCTCTTTTCTATTTTTTTCTACCATTTTTTTACAAAAATCTCTAATTTTTTTATTTTTTTAATTACAATTTTTTTAAATCATTTCTCCCATTTTAAACATCGGAAGCATAACCGCAAAAATCACAAAACCAATTATCAATCCAATAACTATTATCGACAATGGCTCAAATAATTTTTAAAAAAATAATTTCACTTTTTCAGTCACTTTCTCATAATAAATCGTATTCAAATTTGAAAAAGCAGTTTTCACATTTCCAGTTTTTTCACCAATACTCAAAAATTAATATATTCTCTATCAAAAATAAAGATTTTTAAAAAGCCTGTTGAATCGAAATCCCTTTTTCCACCTTTTTATTATTTTTACCTCTGCATTCAACATCAAACTTTTTGAATTTGAAGTCAATTTTAAAGATTGCAACAAAGGAACATTAGCACTACTCAACATATACATATTTCTCGTAAAATTCAAAAATACAAATATCTTTATACAATTTATCCACAATTTTAATCTTCAAGAGCAATTTTTTCAATATTATAATTATTCCTTTTTATAAATAAAATTTGCTCCCAAAGACAATCACTCCTGCTACAATTAATAAAAGTAGCCCATGTTTATTTACAATTTCACTCAGATTCACAACTAACTGTGTCAATCTAGGCAACTGCTGCCCTATATCCGAATAAATTAAAACAAATTTTGGAACTACTAATTTTTAATAAAATTATTACAATAATAAAAGCTGTCCCCATTACTGTCAACGGATACACGCTCAAATTTCTTATTTCTTTTTATCTTTTGATTAAATTCATATTTTTTTCAGACAAAATTTTTGAATATTATTTCCAAATTCCCTGTTTCTTCTCCAATTTTAATCATCTCTAAAAATTCTCTATTGTCAGTAATTTTTCCTAAATGCTACTTTGCAAAGAAACTCCTTTTTCAATTTGAAATTTTGTTTTCAAAATCTTATTTTTAAAATTTTTCTTTATAATTTCCTGAAATTATTTCAATGCATTAACCAAACTTATTTTTACCTTTTAAGAGATAATACATCCCCTTTGTAAAAGAAAAATAATCTTTTTCTTTTTATTTTTCCTCATTTTTAAAAACTCTCATAATCCCCCAGATATAATTGTTTTATTTTTTTATTATTTTTGTACTAACGCTATTTTTCCCTAAAAGCAATAGATCCAACAAATCCTGCTTCATCTCCAAGTCCAGGATAAACGATATAATTATCAATATCTTTTAATATCGCATCTTTTTGAACATAACCATTTAAAAACTCTTGAACATATTTTCTTATGAATGGAACATTTGTTTTTGTTTCATTACTCCACCACCCATAATTATTTTTTTGTGGTGATAAAAATCAAAAATATAGTTAACCAATGCTTGAGCCAAATAATATGCTTCCATTTCCCAAACTTCTGTTCTATCTGCTAATTCAATTCCTTTTTTTATTCCATCTAGCTTCAATCGCTGGTCCAGCTGCCATTCCTTCTAAACAGTCTTTATGAAACGGACATCTTCCTTCAAATTTATCATCTTTATGTCTTTTTAATAAAAATATGTCCCATTTCAGGATGAGTTAATCCTTGAACCATTCTTCCATTTACTACTGCTCCAGCACCAATTCCAGTTCCAACTGTAATATACATTACATTTTTAAACCTTCTCCAGCTCCCCACCAAGCTTCTGCCAATGCTGCACCATTTACATCTGTATCAAATTCCATAGGGTACATCAAAATGTTTTTTTCAATTCACCTATCATATTGAAATCACTCCAATAAGGTTTTAGTGTTTTTGTAATATAACCATAAGTTTCTGAACCTTTTACTGGATCAATTGGTCCAAAGCTTCCAACACCCATTACATCAAATTCTTTATCACTAAAAATATTCAATAACTTTTCTCATTGTTTCATCTGGAGTTGTTGTTGGAATACTTATTCTCTCAATAACTTCTCCATTTTCTTTTCCTAATCCACAAACAAATTTAGTTCCTCCAGCTTCAATTGCCGCAATTACTGCCATAAATTTCACTTCCTTCTTTATATTTTTAATTCCTCAATCCCCCTTAATTGTTGAACTTAAAAATATCTATAATTTATTTTAATTCATTATGGTAAAATTCCAAAAATTTCTTCTTTAGTTGCTGTTGCTGTACCAATCTTAGCTACAACTATTCCTGATGCCATATTTGCAATTACTCCAGCTTCATATAAAACTTGCACCTGCCGAAAGTGAAAGCAACAACGTCGAGATAAATGTATCTCCAGCCCCTGTCACATCAAAAACTTCCCTTGCCACAGTAGGAACCCTTTCATAATTCCCATCATACAACGAAAAATCCTTCCTCGCTTCTTGTTAAAACTACACAATCCAATTGCAAATCTTTTTAACTGTTTCATCGCATTAGCAACTTCTTCTTCGCTATTAAACTTATTCAGTCCAAAAATAGTCCAATATTTTCCTTTCTATTAGGCGTCATCGTCGTAACTCCAACATAATTTTTAAAATTATGTGGCTTAGGATCTACAACTATTTTTATTATGTTCTTTAGCTATTTTTATTATACTTTCAGAAACATATTTTTGTTAAAACCCCTTTATTGTAATCTGACAATAAAATTGCATCAATTTCATCAATATCTCTTTCGACTTTTTAATCAATGCTTCTTGCATTTCTTTAGAAATATTCGTATCTTTTTCCCAATCCAATCTTAATAATTGTTGTCCTTGAGATAAAACACGACTTTTTTTATAATTGTTGGTCTAGAATCATCCACAACAATTCCATCTGATTCTATTCCTTTCGCCTCTAATTCACTAGTAAACTTTCTTCCCGTTATCATCTTCGCCTATAACACCATAAACTCGCACTTGTCCCTTCCAAACTCTTTCAAGTTATTAGCAACGTTTCGAAGCTCCCCTAATACAAATCTCTCTTCCTCAATATTCACAACTGGCACTGGAGCTTCGGGTGATATCCGATTCACTTTTTCCAATCAAATATTCATCCAACATCATATCTCCAATAACCGCTATTTTTAATTTTTATTAAACTTTTTAGTATTTCTTCAAGCCTTTTGAATTGATATCATATTTTTCCTCTCTCAAAATCATTTTTTTCTTTACTATTATACTATACAATTTCAATTATTTCATTAATTTTTTTATTTTTCTTTACTAAAATTTTTAAAGTAAAAAAACTTAGTCTAAAAATAGTATCACATCAATTATCATTTTATCTCTTGAATAATTGCTTCAATTTCAATATAAATATCTCTCATCTCCTTATTTTTCTTTGATATTTAAATAATGGACCTATTATTGGAATACTCGACAATATCGGTATTTTTCTAACTGTCTCTTTTTCCCTACATTTTGCTTCAATCCTCCAATAAACGTAGATCCCCATTATTTAAAGTAATAGTCGTCCGAGTTTGATTTTTTTCTGTTTCGCCCCCGAAGACTCATTATAACTTGAAGTTAATTTAAAATTACTAATTTCTGTATCCATTTTCAAAATAATTTTTCTTTTCTCCATTCACATTTTTTATCTCAGGCAAAATTTTAAAAACTATTCCTGCTTCGGAAAAATATCGGCTCAACATAATCTTCATTATTTTTTTGTAATTTTTTCTCTCCAATAATTACTTCCTCTGTTACCCGTAATTCTCCTTCTTCCTTCTCCATTATCATCAACGTTGGCATCGCCTCAATTTTTATATCTCCATTTTTCTTTCAACAAATTAAAATCAATCCCTAAAAATTTCCTCCCATCGAAAAAAATCGAACTAATCGAAACCTCTCCATTTAAAAATTTCCCAATCAAATTTTTTTCTATTTGGATTAGCATTTTCAGGATTTATCGACCAGTCAATTCCAAGTCTCTCAAATAAATTAGAGCTTGTATCAATTATCGTTCCTTTAATAATAACCTGTTCTTTTTGCCCTATCCAATGACTTAATAATCCTTTTCCAGCTCCAAAAATTTCTTCTCGTCTCCATTCAAAAATAATTTTATTATCAATCCCAATCATTTTAAAATCTTCAAACCCATCCAAAGCTTCTGAAATTTCCTTGCATCTCCATAATCCAAATAAATTTCTTTATTTTTTGTTACTACAGGTGTTACTACCTTTTTCAATAACAGTTTTTTTGCACAGAATTATTTTTCAGCTTTGATATTTCTCCATTTTTTGATTTGTACTAGATGATTTTTTTGATTTTTTTATTATTCTGATTACTTTGATTATTCTGATTATTTTGACTATTTTTATTCTCTTTATTTTTTCAAATTTTGCAATTCTGTCTGCAATTTTTAACTTTTTCCTTTTCAATATCTTCTCGATAGATAAAAATTTTTCCCATCCTATCTTTATCTTTTTTTATCCACATAATTATTAACACTACTCGAAAAAAAGCAACATTACAAACAAAAACACAAAATTATTAACAAATTCTTATATTTTCCCTTTTTTTCATTCCCTCTCCTTTTTACTTCTCTCAACTCAATTCTCTAAAATTTATAATTTTTATCCCATTCTCTATTTCGCTGTATTTTTCAATATATCCCAATGAAATCTTATACGCTTCCTGTGTCAATTCAATATAACTCCGTGTCGTATCAATATATTTTTTTACTCTTATTCACAAAATACAAAAATTTCCCAAAATCATTCAAACTCCCACTCAACGTAAAATGAATATATTTCAGACTATATCCTTTTCCTATCCCATAATTTCTCGATTTCGAAATTTCTTTTCAGTTTTCAAACTGCTTTCATTCGAAAAATATACACCATTTTTCTTAAATTGTGATTCATTTTTATCGAAAGAATTCCAAATCTATCTATTAACATTTTTATTTTTTCATAATCATTTTTCCATTTTCTCTTTATTTCTTGCCTTTTTCAACAAGAATCTCATCTATTTTATCCTCTAAATTTTTCTTATTTTCAACTATCAATTTTCCCATCTTTTTAAAAGTTTTCCTTATACTTCGAATATTTATCATTCAGCCCAAAAGCGCCTAATAAAAACCAAAACTAAAAAAACACCAAATTTTTAAATTCCCCATAATTTCTCTCAATTCCTCACTCAATTCCATATCTTCTAATTATCATTTTTCTTATCCATCATCGTATATTCAAACACAATTTCCTCATCATTATCCTTCAAATATCCCCAATTCTGTACTCGAATATTTCCCTTCTAAATTATTCTCAAATTTCTCAAAATTTTCAAATTTATTAACCGTTCCCTGAACAATCCATTTGTTATCGCTATAATTAATTTTCGTATAATCCACGCCATTCCTACTATTTTCAATCAAAAATTTTTATAAAACTGTAATACTCTTTTTCTTGTAATATTAGAATCTCACCTCTTCCAATAGTGATAATTCTTTTTGAATAATCAGGCAATTTCTCATTTTTTACTCAAATACTCCTTCTCCAACTTTTTTCGTCTCATTCTTCAATCGCTCATTCTTAGCTTTTTCCCTTTCCAACGGTATCAAATTTTGCAAAAAAATATACCCTCGCTCCTATCAGTAAAATTACAGCTACATCTTTAACTTCAAATTTCTTTAAATTTTTATCATCAAAAACTTCTCTTTTTTTCAGAAAATTAGGCTCCTCATACAATTCTGTCCTAAAAATATCTCTTTTTAAATTATCCTCACTCAAACCAACTGTTTTTCATGTCACTAAAATCATACTCTTCTAAATTCTCTAAATCATCAATTTTTAAATCGATCTCTTCAAACTCACTAATTTTCGAGTCTTCAACCACAAACCTTAAACTTTTTTCTCTCCAATCGTTAAAAATCTCAGTATCTTCATTTTTTTATTATAATTATAAATCGAAGTTATATCCACCTTTATATCCAGTAATTTCTTTTTCCTGCTTTAAATACATTTTTAAATTCCTCGATTTTTCTTCTTCTCAATACCAAAAGTTACATACTTGTCCTCAATGTGATTCAGAAAAAAATTTTTTTCTTCAAATATTTCATCTCTTTTCATTTTCCAAAGAATTTTTTTCCTTTAAAATTTCCCATCTAAAATTTTTCCTTAAAACTAATTTTCTCCAATTTCTGAGTTCCATTTTTTTCAATATTTCCTTCAACATTTTTCTTCAATTTCATCATCAAAAATTTTCTATATTTTTAATACTATTATCTCCATAATCCGTTTCCATTCCTTCTATTTTTAAAATACGAAAAATGCAAAATCAAAGAAATTTCACTTCTTCACTCAAACTATATTCATCTAAACTCTCAAAAACCGAACTCAAATCTTGATTTTCATAAAAATAAATTTTCTCTTCTATAAATAAATATATCTTTTCCTCACTTCTAATATATATTTTAATTTGTTCCCTCACATTCTCTCCCCATTTATAACTTTTTACATCAAAACTACTACAAAAATCTCCAAAACCTAACTATCTTCACTCAACTAATTTCTAAAAAAATAAAATATTTTCTATAAAAATTTACTCTCTATTCTTGTTATCTCAATTTCTTTTCAAACTCTTTCGCCTAAAAGAAATTTTCTCCTCATACTCAATTTCCTCCCTCAAAACTTTTCTTGAATAAATAATTTTTAAATTTCTATAAACCTCGTTTTTCTTTCAATGGAATCCCATATTTATTCCCATCTTCATCCATCACTTCTTTGATCCTATACCCTCCAACACTTTCAAAACCAGAACTCAAATAAATCAACTTCTTTATCTTTATTTTACCTAAATTATCAATTCCTATATTTGAATCAAAAATACTTTTCTCTAGTTTCCAAATTTACATTTTCATTATTAAAATAAATCCCTTTTTTTCATAATTCTCTCAAAATTTTTCCTCTTCCTTTTTGAATCAAAAACTTTTTAGAAACTTTTCTCTCTCTCTTCACCAACGAATTTATCTTAACCTTTTTCCCTCACAAAATACATAAAATTAAAAGAAAATACTGTTATTATTGACAACACAATCAACACATAAATTAAACTTACTCCCCTATTTTTTTCTCAGACTCTTTCATTTTCCCTACCTTCTCAAACAACTATAATTCTCTATCAAAACTAAAAATCTTTAAAATTTTCTAAATATCAAAAATTTCTATTCTATAAAACTTTAATAAAAATTTCAAAAATCAAACACTCAAAAATTATAATCTCACTTTTTCCCCAAATATTTACTCTTTATAGCTAAAATACCACCAATCTTCTCAAAATTTATATCTTCGTACTCACCAATCAAAGATCTATTACCGAAATTAGAAATCCACTTACCTCAGAAATATACAATTTTTATTAACAATCTCCAACTTATAAAACATTCTATTCTTCTTATAAATTATTTGATTACCTCTAACAAATAAATTCGTCTTCTCACCACTATAATCGAATTCCTCCAAATCTCTATCTTCGAGCTCTACCTTCACTTTCTCCAATGCAAAATAAATATTCTCATCCATTTTTCTGACTATTCTTTTTCACATTCTCAATTATAGCAACTCTCTTTAAAAAAATACCGCAATAACCGACACTAAAAACAGAAAATATCAACATACTAATCAAAACTTCCACCAACAAATATCCCTTTTGTTTTTATCACATTTTTTATATCTCTACTTTTTCCCATTCCCTTACAACTCACTCTACTTTTTCCCTTTTTATCCCCATCTTCTTCGATCCTCTATCTCACAACTTCTTTTACTCTTTATCTATTTCTCATACTTCTTATAAATTTTTTTCATCCTACTCAAACTCAACATTCTTTTTTTCTCAATTTTACCATCTCTAAATAAAACAATCTCTCACTCTATTCATCTACATTACGAAATTTCTTTGGAAAATAATACCTCTTTATCCCATCAACCTCAATCTCAAAAATATATTCCTTTCTCATTATTTTTCATTAACATAATAATATTCCGTCGAAGATACCTTCACTTTTTTTATTCTTTTTCAAATAAATCATTTCCTAAAAATTCTATATTTATCATCAATCATAAATCTACTATAAAATTCCTGCATTCCCTTTGATATCATACTGTCCTTGAAAATTAAATATTCTCAAATAATCAACACCTCTCAATAATTCCAACATATTTTTCACTTTTGCAAAGTTACTCTTTTTCATCATCTGATTTCACATTCACTCTAAATGTCTTCAAAAAAATATTCGCTATTGGAAACAAAAACACTTACAATAAAAAAACATCGAAAGCAAACTCTCTATAAGCATTTCTCCACTATTCTTTCCCAAACTTCCTCCCCTCAATAATAACTAGTCTATTCAAATCAATAATAATCAACCTATTCAAATATTTTTTTAAATAATTAATATACTTTTCTTTATTATCTTTTTTTACAACTTTTCAATAAACAATTTTTCTAGAATTTTCAAATAATTTTTTTAAAAACCAGCATCTTTTATTTACAAAAAAATATTTTTTTCACTATTTGATTTTTTTCTACTATCTCTTAAAACTCATCTATTCCCCATTTTTTACTTATCCATCACATAAAAACTTTTTCAAATAACAAATAATTCAAAATAATATACGGAGCAAACGGCACATACTCTCCTCTTTTCCCTCTCATCTTCCAATAGATCAACACCAAAACCACAATAGCTGCCGACAAAAATATAAATTTTGATAAAAAAATAATACTTGTCTAAAATCTCTATACTTCAACAATCCACCTATGACAATCATTAATTTTACATCTCCAAATCCAATCAATTCCTTTTTTTAAAATAGTCCTCAACTATATATAAAATCAATAACGGCATCGAAAACGCACACCATCCCAAATACACCTTTTTCAAAATTATTTCTCTCAACACCAATTAAAATCCCAATAACTAATAAAATTATTAAATCTCTATCCTTAATAATTTTTCTCTAAAATCTATAAAACATATCCTTACTAAAACAACATATTTTATCAATCCTAAACAAAATCCCTAACATCTATTTTCTTATCTCTTCTCCAGGAAAAGCCTTACTGCTACTATTAATCTTCGCATAAACCTCCCCTTTATCATAAATAACAACCCCTTCAATATTTCCTATCTTAAAATTACCATTATTTTTGTAGTCCAATTCCTAATCTATTCAAATTATCATATTCTTTCAAAACATCTTGCAAATTTTTAGGTAAATCACCACCATTATCAACACTCCAAGAAGTCGAACTATTATTCAAATCTGCAATCGCGCCAACAACCTTACTTCTATTAGCCTTATTCAAATATTTCCCAACTTGCGGTATCGCAATCGCCGAAATTATAGTAATAATCGCAACTACTAAAAATAACTTCAATCAAAAGTAAATCCCTTGTTCTTTCTTTTTAATTCCTTTTTTTCAAATAACCCATTCCCTTTCACCTCTTTTTTTAATTTATTTTTAATATTTATACTATATTTTTTTAGAAATGTCAAATATTTTTTTATTTTTTTCTATATTTTGAAAATAAAAAAATAAATTTTTTTCCCAGTAATAATCACACTTTTGAATATTTCCTATAATTTAAAGAAATTTTTATATACGAATGAAAAAAATGAGAAAAGTAAGAAAAGATATATTAAGTGAGTTTAATAAAAAAATAAATTTTTTTCTCTGTAAACAAAGAAGATATTATATCTTCTTCCCATTGTCTTTATCTTAACTTTTTATTTATTTACTTTCATAGTTTTTTTAATGAAAATTATTAATTCAAATTCTGAATTTTAAATGGTACGGCCTAGGGGATCGAACCCCTGTTGCCAGGATGAAAACCTGAGTCCCTAACCACTAGACGAAGGCCGCAGAAACTCTTTCTTGGTGGATCCAGCTGGACTTGAACCAGCGACCGCTCGGTTATGAGCCGAGTGCTCTAACCAGCTGAGCTATGGATCCTTAATGGCGTACCTGAAGAGATTCGAACTCCTGGCCCACGGCTTAGAAGGCCGTTGCTCTATCCAACTGAGCTACAGGTACACATCATTATTTTTTTCTTTATTAAAATGGTGAGCCATACTGGGATCGAACCAGTGACACCTTGATTAAAAAGTCAAGTGTCTCACCGACTGAGCTAATGGCTCTCAATTTGGAGCAGGGAGACGAGGGTCGAACTCGCGACATTCAGCTTGGAAGGCTGACGCTCTACCAACTGAGCTACTCCCGCATATCTTTTTCTTTGTGGTGCCTCGGGCGGACTTGAACCGGCACGGAATTGCTTCCACAGGATTTTTAAGTCCTGTGCGTCTACCGATTTCGCCACCAAGGCATATCAAATACTTTTTTTAATGGTGCCCAGACGCGGAATCGAACCACGGACACAGGGATTTTTCAGTCCCTTGCTCTACCGACTGAGCTATCTGGGCAAAATGGCGGGTGAACTGGGATTCGAACCCAGACATCTTGCGATTTCGCCGGTTTTCAAGACCGGTCCCTTAGCCGTTCGGACATCCACCCATACTAAAAGCAAATAATTATTATTAATTTAAATTCTAAATTTTTAATGGTACGGCCTAGGGGATCGAACCCCTGTTGCCAGGATGAAAACCTGGAGTCCTAACCACTAGACGAAGGCCGCAAAACTCTTTTCTTGGTGGATCCAGCTGGACTTGAACCAGCGACCGCTCGGTTATGAGCCGAGTGCTCTAACCAGCTGAGCTATGGATCCTTAATGGCGTACCTGAAGAGATTCGAACTCCTGGCCCACGGCTTAGAAGGCCGTTGCTCTATCCAACTGAGCTACAGGTACACATCATTATTTTTTTCTTTATTAAAATGGTGAGCCATACTGGGATCGAACCAGTGACACCTTTGATTAAAAAGTCAAGTGCTCTACCGACTGAGCTAATGGCTCTCAATTTGGAGCAGGGAGACGAGGGTCGAACTCGCGACATTCAGCTTGAAGGCTGACGCTCTACCAACTGAGCTACTCCCGCATATCTTTTTTTCTTTGTGGTGCCTCGGGCCGGACTTGAACCGGCACGGAATTGCTTCCACAGGATTTTAAGTCCTGTGCGTCTACCGATTTCGCCACCAAGGCATAATTGTTACTTCTCTTATGTTTTTTTCACAACTACTCGATTAGTATATCATAGCCTTTTTATTTTTTTGTCAACACTTTTTTTATTTTTTTATTTATTTTTTTCAATCCCCTTTAATTCATTAGTTTTTTTAGAATCAAAGGGGATCAAATTATGTCTTTTTTTATTCGCTTTCAACATATTTTGTTATTATTTCTTTTTGCTTTTTTTCAGCTATTTCTTCATATGAACCTTCTGGTTTGATTATATCTAGGACTGCTACTTTTTATTTTTTTAGGTTTAGGAAATTTCATATATCTTGAATATGCTTCAAATCCTCCTTTTATTCCTAAACATTGTACATCTATCCCTAATTCTTTAGAAATAATTGCGAATACTTTTTTTAAATTCAGCAACTTTTTCCATCTTTTTGTTCTTGCACCTTCTGGGAAAAATTAACATATTTTTTTCCACTTTTTAAATATCCTACAATTTCCTCTACACTTTTTTTCTGATGTTTTTATTTATATCAATCAAAATTACATTTCCATTACTTACTAATAATTTTAGAGGAAATTTTTTTGAAATACCAGTCTATTGCTAAAAAAATATTGTGTTATAAAGGATTGATTTTGGTAGCAAACTTCCTAAAAATTAATGGATCAATGAAACTTTGGTGGTTTGAAACATAAATTTTTGGTTTAGGATCTAATTTTTCTCTTCCGTTTCTTTTGGATTCTAAAATATACTTTTATTATTACATCTAAAAAAATACTTTTTAAAAATTTTTGTAATCCAACGATTTTTGTCATCTTTTATGGGTTTGGCTTCTTCGATTATTTGTTTCAATTTATTTCGTTATTTTCAATTTTCACTGCTTTTTTCATTAATATATTCTGATAAAAGTTTTAAATTAGGCATTTCAGCGAATTTTTTTCTTCATCTAATTGCAATCCAAAATTATTTTTCGATATAGGCAAAAAAATTCAACTATATCTAGTGAATCCATACCAATTTCTAATTCTAGATTTTCTTCTGGTTGAGGTTCAATTCCTTTCGCTTTTTTTCACATATTCTTTTTAAAAATTTTGTATACTTCATTGTCTGGTTCTGCTACTTTTTGCTTTTTTTACAACATTTTGTTCGTATAAATTTGGAAGCATGAATCTTCGTAATTTACCGACTCTTGTTTTTGGTAATTCTTCTTCAAAAACTTTATAATCTAACACTTTTTTCATAATTGTGAGCAGATAAATTATAATCTTCAACTATATTTTTTTATAAGTTTTTACGTTATTGATATTTCTTTTTCTACATTCTAATAAATCAGGAATTATTATGGCTGCTAATTTATTTTGATGATTGAAAAATTCCTGCTTCTTTTATTAATTTATCACTTTTTAGCTATTAATCTGTTTTCAAGAGTTTCAGGATCAATATTTTTTTCCATTTGAAAGGACAATCATGCTATTTCTTCTTCCAATTATAGTGATATAGCCTTCTTCGTCTATTTTTGCTAAATCTCCTGTTTTTGAACCAACCGTCTTCAGTCATTACTTCTGCTGTTTTTTTCTGGCTTGTTGTAATATCCTTTCATAACGATAGGGCCTTTTTACCCAAAGTTCTTCATTCTCAATTTTTACATCAACATTGTATAATTTTTTTCCAATTGTTCCGATTTTTTCTTTCTTTTTTTGAATTTACAGCGATAACTGGCGAAGTTTCTGTTAATCCGTATCCTTCCAATGAATAAATTCCTAAAGTTTCATAAAATCTAGCAATTTCTGGATCTAATTTTAGCTCCACCTGCAACGATGAAATCTAAATGTCCTCCAAATTTTTTTATGAACTTTTGAAAATACTTTTCTTTTTAGAGGAATAGATTTACTTTTTACTCATTATTTTTGAAAATTGCTCTTGTTATAAATTTTTGCATCTATTTGTTGTTTTTATTCCGTCATAAAAATAGTTTGAATACTCTTGGAACTCCTATTAATGCAGTTACTCTATTTTTCTAATGCTTCAAAAATCTCTTTACTTGCGATTTTTCTTACAAAAAAACTATTGAAGTTTGGTATCTTAACATTAAAAAGAACCGTTGCTGTTAGTGGCAAAACGTGATGAAACGGCAATAATGCTAAAATCTGATCTCTATGATCAAAAATTCCTTTTTCATAAATTCCTTCCATTTCAGTCATTAAATTATTGTAAGTTAACATAACTCCTTTTGGTGACCCTGTTGTTCCTGATGTATAAAAGCATTGCTGCTGTTTGATTTTCCTTCTGGATTTCTTAACTCAAATTCAGAATTTGCAATTTTTTTCATTTTTTTCATCATCAATTTTAAAAGTTGTCTACATTCAAAACTTTTTATATTATCTTTTAAAATTATAATTTGAAATTGCTTCTAAAATATTTTTTTCTGTTTCGTTTGAACACATAATTATATCTGGATTTGAATCTTCCAATACATACAAAATTTCTTTTTGGAGAACTTTGTGCATCAATTGCAATAGCAGCTGAATTTTTATCCCAAATTGTAAAAGAAACTGTAAATCCACTCTGGTCTATTTTTCCATTATAATTAATCCAAATTTATTTTTCTTCTAAATTTATAAAAATTATCTGAGTAATATTTAATGTTGTTTACTAAATCGATATAATTAATGTGATTATTTTTCAAAATCAACTAATGCTAATCTCTCGGTTTTTTTCTAAAAACATAATTTTTCCTCCTAATATTTTTTTCAAATTTTATTTTTGAAATCTTTCTTCTCTTTTCTAATTTTTTTAATGCTTTTTTGCCATAATTTTTTGTAAAATTCGGCTATTTGCTTTCAATGTAGTATAACATAATTTTAATAATTTTTATATCTATTTATTATTTTCAATTTTTTTCTGTTATACAAAAAGAGAACTTATAAAATTAAATTTTATAAATTCTCTCCTTTTTAATATTTTTATAAAAAAATGAAAAACTTTTTTTGATCTTTCAAAAATTTCATAAATTATTTTTCGATTCTATAATAAATTTATTCCGTTTTCTTCACAAGTTTTTACAATATCGTCTGACCAAATTGAAGCTTGAACTTCTCCAATATGAGCTTTTTGTAATAAGAACATACAAATTCTTGATTGTCCGATTCCTCCACCAATTGTTAATGGTAATTCTTCATTTAACAATAATTTATGGAAGTCTAAATTTTCTCTTTCTTCTAATCCCAATTCTTTTCAATTGTTTTTCTTAATGAATCTTTGTCTACTCTGATTCCCATTGAAGATAATTCCAATGATCTGTCTAACACTGGATTCCACATGATTAAATCTCCATTTAATTCCCAATCATCATAATCTGGTGCTCTTCCGTCATGTCTTTGTCCTGAAGCTAAAACTTTTCCTATTTGCATAATGAAAATAGCTCCTTTTTCTTTTTGCGTAAACATTTTCTCTTTCTTCTGGAGTTAATTCAGGATATAAATCTTCTAATTCTTGAGATGTTACAAATGTTACTTCTTCTGGTAAGAATTTTTTTCTGCTTTTTTCATATTTTTTTCAGCTAACATATTTTTGAGTTTTTTTGAATACGCTGAAAAATTTTTTTCTTACAGTTTCTTTTAATGTTTCAACATTTCTAGTTTCTTTTTGTTAAAACTTTTTCCCAATCCCATTGGTCAACGTAAATTGAATGTGTGTTATCTAAATCTTCGTCTCTTCTTATTGCATTCATATCAGCATAAATACCTTTTTCCAGCTTCTACTCCATATCTTTTCAATGCCAATCTTTTTCCATTTTGCTAATGAATGAACGATTTCAATTGTTTCTCCTGGAATTTCTTTCATTTCAAAAGGCAACTGGTCTTTTCCACACCATTTAAGTTATCATTTAACCCTGTAGCTTTTTTTACGAATAACGGTGCTGAAATTCTTGTTAAACTTAATGTATTTGCTAATTCTCTTTCAAAAATCTTTTGTCAATTTAATTGCAATTTCTGTTTCCATAATGTCCCATTTTTGGATCATAATTTTTTTGGTACAATTGTTTTTTGCCATTTTCTTCTCCTCGTTTTACAAATTTTCATATTTTTCAATAATCGTATAATAACACACATAAAAAAATCTGTCAAATTTTTTTGAATTTTTTTATTTTTCAGCTAGATATTTTACTTGCTTTTTTAGTATAATATTTATAGAATTTAATATTAACGAAGGAGAATTTATGAAAAAAAGTACTGTTTGTTTGTCTAGGGAAATATTTGTCGATCACCAATGGCTGAGGCTGTTTTTAGAAAAAAATGGTTGAAGATGAAAAATTTATCAAATAAAAATTTTTATTGATTCAGCTGCGACAAGTTCTTGGGAGCATGGAAATCCTGTTCATCACGGAACAAGAAAAACGTTTGGCAAAAAGAAGGAATTAGTGTAGACGGAATGTTTTTCACGTATTTTTAAACGATAACGATTTAACTTTTTGATTACATTATTGGAATGGATGAGAGCAATATTTCTAATATTAAGAAATTTCTAAATAATCGATTTAATGGCGAAGTGAAAATGCTTCTTGAATATGCTGGAGAAAAACGTGAAATTGCAGACCCTTATTATACTGGAGATTTTGAGACCACATATAATGATGTTTACAAAGGTTGTAAAGCATTGCTAGAAACTATAAAAAGAGATTTAATAAAAAATTTTTGAATATTTATGATATAATATAAAAAGATATATTATTAATTTTATAAAAATTAGGAGGAAATAAAATGGCATCAACTAAAAACTCATATTGGAAAAATTTAATTTTTGAAAACTGTTTTTATGAATGCGGCTGGAGTTTACTGCTTTGATAGAGAGGAATTAGAGAAAAATTTTTAAATTCTGAAGCTGGAACTTTTGTTACGAAAAACTGCTACACTAAGTCCTAGAGATGGAAATCCTACACCTCGTTACCAAGATGTACCTTTAGGAAGCATTAATTCAATGGGATTACCAAATTTAGGATTTGATTACTATTTGGAATATTTGTTGGAATTGCAAAAACTCATCCAGATCATACATTCTTCTTTTCACTAGTTGGAATGTCGCCTGAAGATACTCATACTTTTATTGAAAAGAGTGCAAGAAAGCGAATTTAACGGACTTGTTGAATTAAATTTATCTTGTCCAAATGTCCCTGGAAAACCACAAATTGCCTACGATTTGGAAACTACAGAAAAAAATTATTGACAGAAATTTTTTTCTTATTTCAAAAACCTTTAGGTATAAAATTGCCACCTTACTTTGATATGGTTCATTTTTGATCAAGCAGCAGCTGTATTTAACAAATTTCCATTAACTTTTTATTAATTGCGTTAATAGTATTGGAAATGGACTTATTTTTAGATGATGAAACTGTTCTTATTAAGCCTAAAAGATGGGTTTGGAGGAATTGGAGGAGAATATGTTAAACCCTACTGCTCTTGCAAATGTTCACGCATTTTATAAAAAGATTAAATCCTTCTATTCAAATAATTGGAACTGGTGGAGTTCTTACTGGAAGAGATGCCTTTGAACACATTTTATGTGGTGCTAGTATGGTTCAAATCGGAACTACTTTTGCATAAGGAAGGTCCTGAAGCATTTAAGAGAATTACTGAAGAATTAAAAAGCCATTATGGATGAAAAAGGGTATAAAACTATTGAAGACTTTAGAGAAAACTTAAATATTTATAAAAATTTGAATTTTTGTAAATTTTATAAAAATGGAGTTATATTTAGAAATTTTGTTAAATTATGAAATATTTTTCTAAAAATATAGCTCCTTTTATTTAATCTCTGTTTTTAATAACTTTTATTTTTTAGTACCTTTATTATTACACTTTGAAAAATCAATTTTATTGTTTATAAGTGTTACATCTATTCAACCAACCTTGCAACCACTTTTTTCTCATTTCTAGCAGGATCTGAATTTTTAACTCTTCTCTCCAACACAAATTTTTGCTGAATTACTGAATTCTACTAAAGCTGCTTTTTCCAGTTTCAGTACCTTTCATATTTTTCCAAGACTTGCAATAATCCCCATCCTTCTCCTCTGTAATTTTTCAGTTGCTGTTGTTCCTTCTCCTTTAAAATTCACATAATCAATTAATGGATAAAAGTCCATTTGGTGAATTAGCAACTCTATAAAATTGTTTTTTTCACATTTTCTTTATCTTTCGCAACGGCTAACATTTTTATTAAGTGAATCTTCCAATCTCTCGAAAATAAACTCAATTTGAATATCTTTTTGTATTATAAAGAAAAATTGATCAATTCTTGAATATCTGCGTTTTTCTGTGCTTTTTAAAGCATCAAATTCTTTTTATTTTTTTCCAAGGTGCATACTGATTATTTTCCAAAAATTTTTGGCAATTTTATATTTTTTTGATTTATAAAATTGTACTAATGGTGGAAAAACTTTCTTCAAATGCTCCCTTTTCGCCTTTTTTATACCAAATAAAGTGCCCAATTCCTAGTGATGGAAAAATTTTTCTCCAGAATTCCATGAAACTAAATTATTTTTCACTCCACCAGCTTCATTTTTAAAAATTTTTCTCAGCAACAACACTTAATTCCTCTTTTGAAATAGATAAATTTGCTTTTATTTTTCTTGATTTATTGTTGGTTGTACTGGTATTTCTGTATTTTTTTGAGATTTCTCTTTTTTTAGTATTTTTATTTTTCTTTTGTAGTTCCATTGTTTGTTGTCTCTTGCGAAACTGTTTTTGATTTTTCTTTTTAAAAATGCCTGCTTCCAACGAATTACTCGAACAAGCAAACACTACAATACTCGCCAATCCTAAAGTTAAAAATTTTTATTTCCTTTTTCTTTTCATATTTTTTTCAAGATTTTTATAAAATTAATTTACAAAATCTAACTCCTTTCTTTTTCTCCTTTTTTATGAAAAAAACCTATTCATTACCTGATTCGTCACTTATCTCACAATAATTATTGTAAATATTATTTTTTTATCTCTAGCCAACGGCTCTCCTGTATCTTGATCAGTAACTATATCAAAAGTTTGACTGTCTGCTCGTTTCAAGACTTTATTTGTACAATACACATTGTTTCTATCTTTTGCATAATACTCATTTAATGCTACAAAAGTATTTCTGTTATGCCTTGTTAACTTTTTAACAATTCTTCTGTATTTGAAAAAAATCATAATAATAAATATTGTTTTTATCTTTTCCATAGTATTCATTATACATTGCAAATGACGGTGCATCCACATTATTGAAAACTTTTTATCTTGTATTTTGTATCATTGTTTCCTTCATATTGTAAAGAAAATAAATATACACCGTCATCATCTTTTATAAAATTCCCTTGTGGTGTACTTTTTTTACAATTTTGAATCCTTCTGAATGTACAGATTCAATTTTTTTCACCATAATAATATACATTATTTGCATCTTTCGAATATCCTTCAGTCAAAACAGTAAATGTTCCTGTATCTGCCAATGGAATTTTCATAAATTTATCTTTTCTTGACAAATCATAATAATATACGTTGTTTTTTTATCTTTAAAAGTACCAATCATCTAGCACTTCAAATGAATCAGGATCTATCGTAGGAATTGCTTCCAATTTTTGCCAAGTCGTATCAATTGGATCATTTATTGTAAATAAATATACACTATTTTTTTATCTCGTAAGAAATACATTGAATAATTTTTCTAATAAAATATCAAATTTTTTTCGAACTAATTCCTTTCAATTTACTATTTTTTTAAAATAAACATCTTTTTTTATCTTTTTGAAAAATAATTATCAAATATTTTTAAATGATTTCGCATCTGCACCTTTCATTTTAGAAATTTTTTTGTCGATGCATCGTAATAATAAACATCTCCTTTGTCCCTCGTATACATGTAATAATCGGGATCAATTATACTGAAGTTTTTAGGATCCGCACCTTTTACTTCTTCAATCGTTCTATCTGGATTCAAAACATTTACAACATAAACTCTTTTTTTATCCTTCACATATGGACTTCTAAAATCTGGATCGTCGTTTCCTTTTTACTGTTTCAAATGTTGCTGCATCCACTTTATTTCAATTTTTAAACCAATATAATAAATTTTATTATTGCTTTTTAATATATACGAATTTTTTACCTCAAAATTTTTGAGGATTATATCTATCTATCATATTTCAAATTATAAAAAGATATTATTGTTATCTCTTGCATAAATTGTATCTGGTATCAACTCAAATGTTTGCGGATTCGCTTTACTCACCACTTTATTTTTTTGATAAACATTATTTTTATCTTTTGAATACTCATAATCAAGTACCTCAAATGTTTTAAAGTCTGCGCTTGGAATTTTTCACTCCATTATAATAAACGCCATTTTTTTATCTTTACTATAAAAAGGATAATCACTAATTGTCTCAAATGTTAACAAATCCGCACCTTTTTATAGCTTTTATTACCATAATAAACATTTTTTTACCATCTGTAGCATAAGAATCACTCAATGCATTAAATGCCTTTGGATTTGCACCTTGTATAGGTTCCGACAAATAGTAAACATTATTTATATCTTTTGAGTATCCTTTATTTAAAAATTTTTAAATGTTGTCGGATTAGAATTTTTCCAATACTATTCCTTCATAATAAAATTTTTTATTGTCTTTCGAATATCCATTTTTCAATACTTCAAATGATGCTAGATTTACTCCTTGTAATTCTCTTATTTCCAAATCAGTGAAAGCATACATTTTTTTCGTTGCTTTGAACATATACAACTCCATCATCCTCGTCATTATAGATTTTAAGGTCTGCCGCACTCAAATCAGGAAAAAAACTTCATCTTTATAATATACATTATTTTTTTATCCTTCGATAATTGATTCGCTAAAACTTCAAATGTTGGCAAATCAACTCTTTTCATTTTCCAAGTTCATAAAAAAATATTTTTATTATCGTCTGTTACATAATTATTTCCTAAAACTTTGAAATTATTTACATCTAAATTTTTTTACTACAAGATTATTATTATAATAAACTTTTTCCATCCCTTGCTTTATATTCAGAAAAACCTATATTCCCAAATAAAACCATCATTCCTATTAATTTAAATATCTTTTTTTGCATACTACTGTACTCCTCTAGTTCCACACTCCAAACCTTTTTAATTTTTTTATTCATTTCATTTTAAGGCTTTATTTCAACTATATTCTATTATATCACATTATTTATTTTTTTATCGACATTGAAGGAATAAAATAATTGAAGATTGTATTTTTCACTCTAAGATTTTTTTATTACTAATAAAATGAAAAACTGCACCTGTATTTCTTAGAAATGTGCAGCTTTTCACTTTAATTAATCTATCTTTTTTTATAAACCATTTTTCTTGCTGGTTCTCTTTTTACATAAACCACTTTTTTTCTTAGAATTTTTTTCTTTTTATTTGATTTACTCTTCTTGTAATTCTTCTAGAATCTTCTCTCTTCACATAAACTTTTCTTGCTGGTTCTCTTTTTTTACATAAACTACTTTTAGAAAATCCCAAAATTGAAAATCCTAAAATTCCTAATAACACTACCAATTTTTTTCATAAACTTTTTCCTCCTAATATTACTATTTAATATTACACAAACTCCTAGTATAATACTTTCTATTGAATTATACCACATTTTTTTAAGCGAAACAATAGTAATAAAATCGATTGTTATTATTCGATTATTCTAGGCCCTGCATTTACTATATCTTCTGAGATATTTGGATATTTACTCACAAAATTGTCATTGAACATTTTTACTAATTTTTTTCAGCGTATGTGTCATATGATTCCTTGTTATTCCAAGTATTTGAAGGATTTAACATTTCTGCTGGAACATCTGGACAGCCTTGCGGAACATCTACATTGAAAAAAATTTATTGTGAACAAATTCTTGATTTTCGATTTCTCCGTTTAAAGCTGCATTTATCATAGCACGAGTATATTTCAATTTTATTCTTTCTCCAATTCCGTATGGTCCAGCTGTCCATCCAGTATTTACCAAATAAACTCTTGTGTGATATTTTTCAATTTTTTTCTCCTAGCATTTTTGCGTAAACTGAAAAGTCGTTTTTGGCATAAATGGCTCACCGAAACAAGTTGAGAATGTTGGTTGTGGTTCAGTGACTCCTCTTTCAGTTCCAGCTAATTTTTGAAGTAAATCCTGTTATAAAATGATACATCGCTGCTTCTTTAGATAATCTTGAAATTGGCGGCAATACTCCAAACGCATCTGCTGTTAAGAAAAATTATTACATTTGGAATGTGTCCAACTCCTGTTACTTGAGCATTTTTCAATATAATCTATCGGATATCCAACTCTCGTATTTTTCAGTCAAAGTTCCGTCAAAAAGTCTAATTTTTCTAGTTCCAGAATCCATCACAACATTTTTCAACCAAACTTCCAAATCTTATCGCATTATAAATTTCAGGTTCATTATTTTTTTATCTAAATTTATACATTTTTGCATAACATCCACCTTCAAAATTGAAAACCCCATGATCTGACCAACCGTGTTCATCGTCTCCAATCAAAAAGTCTTCTCGGATCAGCTGACAATGTTGTTTTTCCCAGTTCCTGACAATCCAAAAAAATACTGCTGTTTCTCCAGTTTCGGCATCCATATTTGCAGAACAGTGCATTGGTAATACATCTCTTTCTGGCATCAAATAATTCATTATGCAGAACACACTCTTTTTGATTTCTCCTGAATATTGAGTTCCACAAATTACTACTTTTTTTCGCTTCGTAGTCAATAATAATTGCTGCTTCAGAATTTACTCCATCAGTTTCAGGATTGCACTTGAATCCAGGTGCTGCAATTATTGTATAATCTTCTTTCACATAATTTACCAATTCTTCTTTTTGTCGGTCTTATTAACAATTGTTGAATGAATAAATTTTTGACTTGCTAATTCATTTACAATTCTAAATTTTTAATCTGCAAGTTGGATCAGCCCCAGCAAAACCATCAAAAACAAAAATTTCTCTATTTTTGTAAATAAGCAATAACTTTTGAATAAATAAAATCAAATTTTTTTCTTTTGCTAATTGGCTTATTCACTTTTCCCCACGCAATCGAGATCGTGAATAGCTTCTGTATCAACAATAAATTTATCCTCAGGTGAACGCCCGTATATTTTTCCTGTTGTCACTACCAATGCCCCTGTTGATGACAATGTCCCTTCTCCTCTTTCAATTGCTTTTTCAACCAAAATCGCAGGTGATAAATTACGATAAACTCTCGTCGGATTAATTATCCCCAATTTTTTTAAACCATAAGTTCTTTTTACACTTTTTCATATTTTTTTACCTCCATATGTTTCTTTTCTCAATCCTATCTTAATTGCAAAAAGAAACAAAAAAACAACGATAACGCTTATATTTTAACAATTCTTTCATATAATTATTCTTAAAATAATTTTTCTTCTTACTTCAACCTCCTTACTCTTATATTACCATGATATTTCAAAAAAACAAGTTCTCTACATTATTTTTTTATGAACCATAAATCCTGTCGCTTGTTGTGTAGCCATTATTGTTACATCTGTAATTTGAACGTGCTTTGGCTGATTTGCAACGTATAACGCAATGTCTGCGATATCTTCTGGCTTTAATGCTTCAATTCCCAAATAAATTCCTTTCGCTCTCTTTCTATCCCCATGAAATCTGACTTCACTAAAATCTGTCTCAACAATTCCTGGCTGTAATGTGCTAACCTTAATATTTTTTTATCAATTGTGTCAATTCTAATTCCATCGCTTAAAAATCTTACTGCTGCTTTTTGTCGCACAATAAACCGCTGCACCTGCATAAGCGTAAATTCCAGCAGTTGAACCCCTATTAATTATGTGCCCTGTATTATTTTTCCACCATATTTGGTATAATTTCACGACTTACATACAAAAGACCTTTCACATTAGTATCTATCATTATTTCCATATCCGTAATACTATAATCTTGAAATTTATCAAGTCCCAAAGCTAATCCACATTATTTACCAAAATATCAATTCTCGAAACTTTTTCCAATATTTTTTCACAGTTTTTGCAACTTTTTCATATTTCGTTACATCCAACTCAAAAAAATATGTACATTTACTCCATATTTTTCTCTCAATATCAGCTTTAATTTCCTGTAATTTCTCAATTCTTCTTGCACATAAAATCAAATCATCACCATTTTTTCCAAATGCATATGCAATCGCCTTTCCAATTCCACTTGACGCTCCAGTTATAAATACATTTCTTGACATCTCATTTTCCTCCTTTTAAATTTTTCTTTCTTATTTTTGTAACAATTTTTTATAATTTTTAAATATTATTTTTTTAAACCCTCTATAAATTTTTAATTTTTCGTTTTATTTTAAAAATTTCTCTATTACAAGTATAACACAAAAATTATTTTTTTATGGTAAAAATGTTTATTATCAAAAAAATTTGAAAGGAGAATTTTTTTACATGGAAAGCTGGTTATTTTTAGCCTTAATTTTTATTCGTTGGTTATCACAAAAATCAATCAATTGTAATTGCTACAATATTCGTTATGATTTTTAAAATTTTTTTACCTCATACCGACAAATTAATGGCACAATTTCGTACGAAAAGGGATAAATTGGGGAGTTTTAGTTATTACAATCGCTATTTTTAATTCCTATCGCTACAAGTGAAATTGGCTTCAAGCACTTGATAAATGCCTTCCATTCACCAATTGGATGGGTCGCAATCGTTAGTGGAATCACTGTTTCTTTGCTTTCGGCAAGAGGTGTCAACTTACTTCACGGACAACCAGAAATTACAGTTGCTTTGGTTATTGGAACTATAATGGGAGTTGTTTTCTTTAAAGGAGTTGCTGCAGGGGCCTGTTATTGCTAGTGGTATTACTTATTGTATTTTGCAGATAATAAAAATGTTCCATTCATAATGAGTGGAACATTTCTTTTTCTAATATTTGAAAGTATTTGTTAAATTAGTCTTCTAGATTCCGATAGGAATTTTATTGTAAAAATCAGTTCCTTCTAAAGGTCGATTTCCATCATATAAAAATTTTACATTTTTCATTCTTTTTCGTTTCATCTTCGCTCAATCTTCTTAAAATTGGCTGCATTTCGTCGTGTCCATCAATTTTTATTAAAAACATTATCAGCTTCAACGACAGAATAAGTTTGCTTCATTTTTGGATTATACAGTTTTTGTACCTTTTTCTAATTTTATTGGCTTAAACATTATAATATCTGAATTTCCCCAAGTTACATCTGTTGAATCGAAAAGTATTGTATGTTTCACCTTTTTCCTTCATTGCATCGATTTTCTTTTTGCCACGATTCCATATCTAGTTCTCCCCACTGAATATAATAATCATTTTTTTCCTTGTATATTTTAACTAAACTATTTCCGCTTACATAACTTCCTACAATTTTTCTCATTCATTTTTTTATCTTTTTCGTCATCTTTTTTTGATTTTCAGCAGCTTTTTGCAGCTTCCTCAATTACTTTATCAGCACCTTTTTGCCACCTTTTTTTCCCATTATCTTTTTGATTTTTCCACAAGAAATAACCAAAAATCAAAATTATTCCCAAAGCTATAATTTTTTTGTAATTTTTTTCATTTTTCTACCTTTCCACAATTAATTTTTTTAATCTTCCATTTTCGCCAATCCCAATTTTTGTCTCTGAAATCAATACCGCAAACAATATTAATCCTGCACCAAAAATCACTTTTAAAGTCAACACTTCATGCAACAACAAAAATGCAAATAACGGTGCAAACAATGATTCTGTTGACATTAAAATCGAAGCTCTTGTCGATGTTGTCGCCTTTTGACAAAAAGTTTGCAGTAATGTCGGAATTGCTGTCGAAAATAATACTAGATATATTACCGATACTAATGTCACTCCACTTAACGGAGTAAACGCTCTTACACCAGTCGTTACAAATTGAGTTATCAAAAACAATATTCCAGCAACTAACATTTGAATAAATATTAATTTCATCGGCTCTATTTTCCTAGAAAAATACCCAGTCGTAGCAATTTGTCCTGCAAAAAAGAATGCACTTATTATTGTCAAAATATCCCCTCTATTTATATCCGTCAAATTCATGTTTGCATCAAAGCTAATAACTCCAACTCCTGCCAGACAAACAATTGAAGCAACAAACGAAAATATATCAGGTTTCTTTTTATGTAATATCCAAAAAAATATACGGAACAATTACGACATTTATTGCTGTAAAAAAAGCATTTTTTTACTAGCTGTTGTCATTGTCAATCCATAAGTTTGCGTCAAATATCCCATAAATTGAAAAAAATCCTATCACAATCCCAGCTTTTTATATCCCTTTTTCACAATCTTACTAACTTTCTTTCTAAAAATCAAATACAAAGCCACAAATCCCAGCAAAAATCTTATCGAAGACAAATAAAACGGATCTATCCCTTCATTTAATCCAATTTTCACAAATACAAATCCCAATCCCCACAATATTCCAACTAAAAAGTAAACCAAAGTCTGCTAAATATCTTTTCATAAAGATTTTTCCTTTCTATCCTCAAATTTTTTTGTAGCAAAAAGCAGAATTTAAGAGTGGTGTTCGAACTCTCAAAAAAACATTTAAAATTATCAATTAAAGAATTTATGATATATATCCAATTTCAAAAACTCATTCCCGATATCTCCATTATTATTCTTCAAATATTCTATCACAAAATCTCTCACAATCTTTATTTCACGTACATTTTTCACAATATCTGTAAACAACATATCCGAAATCCCACTCTGCCTAGTTCCTAAAATCTCTCCTGAATTTCTTAATTTCAAATCCTCTTCAGCTATTTTAAATCCATCCGTTGTACTTTCCATTGCCTCCAAACGCTTTATCGAAATCTTATTCGTAGTTTCCGATTCCAAAAAACAATATGATTGATGACTTCCACGACCAACTCTTCCTCGCAACTGATGAAGCGACGAAAGACCAAATCTTTGTGCATCACGAATTACCATAATTGAAGCATTTGGAACATTCACCCCAACTTCAATTACTGTTGTCGAAACTAAAATATCAATTTCTCCCTTTTTGAAAAGCCTCATTACCTCTTCTTTTTCCTGATATTTCTGCCTTCCATGAATCAACCCAATTTTCCAATTTGAAAAAATCGCACTATATTCCTCAAAAGTTTCCTGCGCCGATTTTATATTTCCCAACGTTTCACTTTCCTCAATCAAAGGCGAAACAACATACGCCTGTCGCCCTTTCCTCAATTTTTTTCTCAATAAATTCGTACATTTTTACGTTTTTCTTCCTCTGATTTTATCCATTTAGTAACAATCGGACTTCTCCCCTTCGGCAGTTCATCAATAATCGAAACATCCAAATCTCCATAAATCGTCAACGCTAAAGAACGTGGAATTGGTGTGGCACTCATTACAATCAAATTTTCCAAATTTCCCTTTTCTCTCAATAATTTTCTCTGAGTCACTCCAAAACGATGTTGCTCATCAATCACAATCAATCCCAAATTTTTAAAAATCACATTATCCTCTATCAGCGAATGAGTCCCAATCACAATATCAACCACGCCATTCTCTATTTCAAGCAACAATTTTTCCTTTTTCTTCCCTTTCAAGCTCCCAGTCAACAACTCAACTCTGACATCCAAATTATTAAACTGATCCACAATTCCCAAATAATGCTGCGTTGCCAAAATTTCTGTCGGTGCCATTATCACACCTTGATATCCATTTTCAACAATATACAAAAGAATAATGAACGAAACTATTGTTTTCCCTGATCCAACATCTCCTTGAATCAGTCTATTCACAATCTTCCCATTTTTCAATTCTTTATAAATCTCAGTAATTACCCGCTTTTGAGCCCTTGTCAATTCATAATTCAAACTATCAATAAATTCTCGAACCAGCCCTTTTTTATCTTCCAACTTATAAACATTGCTATTCGCCTGATCAATCTTAAATCTATTCTGCAAAATTCCAGCTTCCAAAAGCAAAATTTCCTCCAGCATAAATCTCTTTTTCGCCCTTTCCATAACCTCTTCATTCTTCGGAAAATGAATATCCATAATCGCCCTAGTCCTACTCGGCAAATTTTCCTGCTCCATCAATTCTTTTGGAATATTTTCCTCCAACAAATATGCATACTCAAACAATGCCTTTTCCACAATTTTTCTAATAGTCGGTTGTTTCAATGAAGCTGTCGATGGATAAATCGGCAACATTGCCTCGACTATTTGCTCATCCCTTTTAAATTCAGGATTTATCATCTGAAATTTCATTGTCTTTCTAACTTTCCCATAAACCGAAACTTCATCCCCCACATGAACATAATTTTTCACAAATTTATTATTGAACCAAACAAGCTCAATCATTCCAGTCTCATCTGCTAAAATTGCCTTAAACATCGGTCTTCTCATAGCAAACTGACTAGAAATATTTACAATCGTTCCAGTTAAAATAACAAACTCATCTGCCAAAATTTTATCTATTTTCTTACTATTTCCTCTATTTTTCATATGCTCTTGGAAAAAAATACAACAAATCATACAAAGTATGAACTCCTAATTTATTAAATTTTTCCAAGTTGTACTTTTTCCCAATCCCTGTATTTTTCATATCTTTCAGATCACTATACAACAAATTATAATTTACCATTTTCCAAAAACTCCCTGTTCTTATTCTACTCATATAGTGTAACATATTCCAACCATTTTTTTCAAAAGAAAAAGTTGCAAAATCAACCATTTGCAACTTCTAATTTTTTTCCAATTTTATTTCATTTTTCATTCCACGCTCTTTTCAACTCATGTGAATATTTTTTTCGCCGTCTCATGATCAGTCATAATCACTAATTGATCCCCACTTTTTAACAACTGTTTCTCCATTTGGTATAAACTCTTTTCACCCGAACGAATCCCAACTATCAAAACCTTTTTTTCGGCAATTTCAAATCCTTCACTTTTTTTATTATCAAATTCTGAATCAATTCCCAACATGAATCAAAATTGTAACAATTCTCGATTCCAACGGCACTTTTTTTCATTCGCATCCTTTTTCCCTGAAATCAATCTTTCAAGTAAAATCTCATAAATTGGCTCCATTGAAAGCAATTCTGTCAAAATATATGTCCCTGTTGAAACAATTATCAACATAAACAAATACGAAAAATTCCCAGTCATTTCCATTATTAAAACCACTCCCTGTAATCGGAGCTTTTACAGATGCCGTCAAATATCCAGCCATTCCCAATAGCATAAAATGCACCACAAACTCCTGTGGAATCCCCAAAATATGTTACTAAAATCGTACCATATATTTTTCCCAACTAACGCACCAATTACAAGCATCGGCAAAAATTCCTCCAGGAAATCCCGTACCATAACAAATCATCGTATACAAAAAAATTTTGCAACTAATACAATCGCCAATATTTTTTTATCAGCAATCTCGCATCAAACATTTTTTTCAATTAACTCGTGTCCACCACCTGTTATATCCTTGAAAAAAATTGAAATCAAAAAAACGCCAACACCATAAACAACGAAATTTTCACATATTTATTAAGTTTTATCCCTTTATACTTATCCTGAAAATATATCAAATACGTATTAAAACATTTTTCCACCAAGTGCTAAAATTAAGCAAAATATAGCTGTTATTACAAAAACCTTCATTTGAGAAGTTTCTGTCGGCAAATGAAAAATTATACTCAAATGTAACTCCAGATCCAATTATTTTTCCGTAACATCATTCCCGAACCACCACTAGCTACAAGTACACAAATTAACATCAACGGTGAAAAAAATTTATGCAATTCCTCCAAAGCAAATATCGCTCCAGCCAATGGTGCATTAAAAGCCGCTGCCAATCCAGCACTAGCCCCAGCCGTCACCAAATATTTATTCTCAACTTCCTTTCTTTTCAAAAGTCTGTCAATCCCTTCACCAATCAAAGCTCCCAAATGAATCGAAGGCCCTTCTCTTCCCATCGACATCCCAGCTCCAATTGCTAAAACTCCACCCCAAAACTTACAAAACAACTCTGGAAACCACCTAAATTTCAACTTTCTTTGTAAAAACGCACTAACCTGTGGAATCCCACTCCCCCCAATTAAAGGATTCTTACTTAACATAAACTGCACAATAACCCCAATCAAAATAAAAACCAACAACCCAATCAAAAATTTCCCAAAATTCATATTCTCATTAAAATTATTTCTAAAAAAATCGAAATCTTATCAAGCAATATCCGATACGCCGCAACAACAGCCCCTGTCACAATCCCCGTCACAAGCGAACACAAAATCAAAATAATTCTCTCCCTGTTTCGTCTTTAACAATCGTATCTCTTTCACTTCCTCTAAAAATCGTTTCAGCCAAGACATTCTCCTCCTTCAATAAATGAATATTAATCTATATTTTTCATTATATCGTATGTGAAGCTAGATTTCAATTTTTATTTGATTTTTACAAAAATACATTGTTCTCATAGAATTCAATATCGCTATTAAAGCTACTCCAACATCACCGAATACAGCTTCCCACATTGTAGCAAATCCTAATGCTCCCATAATTAAAATAATTCCCTTTACTGCTAATGCAAATATGATATTTTGCCAAACTATTGTTTTTCGTTTTTTTGCAATTTCTATTGCTGTTACAATTTTTGAAGGTTCGTCATTCATTATTACAACGTCAGCCGCTTCTATTGCCGCATCAGAGCCAACTCCTCCCATTGCAACTCCAACATCTGCTCTAGCTAAAACTGGTGCATCATTTATTCCATCTCCTACAAACAACACTTTTCCAGCATTTTTTTCCCATTTTCAATCATTACTTCTTCCAATTTTTTTCCACTTTTTGTGTCGGTAACAATTCAGAAAAAAACTTTTGTTATTCCTAATTTTTTAGCAACATTTTCACCAATTTTTCTTATTATCTCCAGTCAACATTATGATATTTTTTTAATTCCTTGCTTTTTCATTCCAAAAAAATAGCACTTTCAGAATCTTCCTTTATTTCATCAGCAATCACGATATTTCCTGCATATTTTCCATCTATTGCCACATAAACTACTGTTCCTAATTTTTCTTTATTTTCAATGGCAATTTTTTTCCAAATCCATCAATTTCGTATTCCCAGCCAAAAATATCTTTTTCCATCAACTCTCACTTTTTAATCCATAACCAGACAATTCCTCAAATTTTTCAATTTTTGATTTGTCAATCGAATTACCCATTTCTTCGTATTCTTTCACAATCGACTGTGCAATCGGATGATTTGAAAAAAACTTTCCGCATAAGCTGTATATTTCAAAAGTTCGTTTTCTCCTGTAGTTTCTGTATTTTTGATTATTTTTCATATTAATTTCAGTAACCTTGAAAAATACCTTTTGTCAATGTTCCTGTTTTATCCATTACAACCGTATCAATTTTTGTCAATGCTTCCAAATAATTAGCACCTTTTACTAAAATTCCATGTTTTGAAGCTCCTCCAATTCCACCAAAAAAATCCTAACGGAACAGAAATAACCAACGCACATGGACATGAAACTACTAAGAAGGTCAACGCTCTGTAAACCCAATTAGAGAATGGTTGTTGCAATAAAACAGGCGGAATTATTGCTAAAATCAATGCTACGATTACAACTGCTGGTGTGTAATATCTTGCAAATTTTGTTATAAAATTCTCTGTTTTTTTGATTTTTTTCCACTTGCATTTTGAACTAAATCTAAAAATCTTTGAAACTGTTGATTCAGAGAAATTTTTGTAACTTTTACAGTTATTAATCCAGTTTTATTAATAAATCCACTCAACACATTTTTCTCCAACCATTACTTCTTTTTGGTAACGATTCTCCAGTCAATGCCGATGTATCAAAAGTTGAATTTCCTTCTACAATTTCTCCATCCAACGGTACTTTTTCCCTGGCTTTAACCACTATCAAATCACCAACACCCACAGTTTCAGGCGAAACTCTCTTTATTTCATCTCCAATTTTCAAATTCGCATAATCAGGTCTAATATCCATCAAGGCAGTAATTGATTTTCTCGAATTTCCCACAGCCACATCTTGAAACAATTCTCCAACCATGTAAAACAACATTACTGCAACAGCTTCAGGATATTCTTTTATCGCAAAAGCACCAACTGTCGCAACCGTCATCAAAAAGTTTTCATCAAAAACTTCCCCTCTTTTTATATTCCGTATCGCAGTCAACACAACTTCGCCACCAATAATTAAGTAACTAACCAAATACAAAACAATTTTTCATAAAATTCGGTAATGGCGCCAATATTGCACCTGCAAAAATAATTCCACCAATCACAAATTTTTGTAACATTTTTCTTGATACTGTCCCCTTCTGAGTGGCTGCGACTATGACCATGAGAATGTACATGTTCTCCTGCATTTTCACTCATTCCACAAGCTCCTGAACAACAACAATGCTCTTCATGTTTATGAGAATGTTGCATTCCACGAATCTTTCTTTCAGAAACAATAACACCTTCTTCAACTTTATCCACAACCTCTTGAATTTTTTCTATCAAAGAATTTCTATTTTCTTCTTCTGTCGTAATAAATAACTTTTCTCCCAAAAAATCTATAGTTGCTTCCATTATTTCTGGCATTTCGCCAATTTTTCGTTCTACTTTTGCAGCACAATTCGGACAATCTAATCCAACTATTGATAAAATCGTCTCTCTAGCCATAATTTCATCACTCCAACTCTAATTTTTACTTTTTATTTTTCTCTCAATAAATCACAAAAATTTTTACTATCTTTTTCTCCAATATGCGTCAATCCTTGCTCAATTATATGAATCACATGCTCATCATCCAACGAATAATAAACAACCTTCCCTTCTTTTTCTATATTTCACAAGCCTCCCTGTTTCAAAACCCTCAACTGATGCGAAATTGCCGACTGAGTCATCCCCAAGGTAATCGCTATATCACATACACACATTTCCGACTGATACAACGCACTCAATATTTTTTTATCCGAGTTGTATCCCCCAAAAATTTTAAAAAGTCACCCAAATCATACAAAAATCTCTTCTTGTGGCAATTTTTTTCTTTACCATTTCAACAGTATCTTGATGAATCGCTTCTATTTCACAAATCGGTATTTTTTCATTCTCTCTCCTTCCAAAAATCTAATTTCATAAAATTATCTCATAGCCTAAAATATATTCTAATAAAATAAATTATTTTTTTCATTTTATAAAATTTATAACAATATCTTTTTTTATTTTTTTATTTTTTTAAATTTTTAATTTCAAAATATATGAATGATTATTCATATATTTGATTATATATTATTTTCCACCTATTGTCAATCATATTTTTCAATAAAATTTTCTTAAAATTATTTTTTTATTTCTACAAATATTTTTAATGCAATTTTCTCACTGAATAAACTCAATAAAATCACATAAATTTTATTTGATATCTAACGTTATTTATGATAAAATTGAGATTGTAAAAAGAAAGGAGATTATGAATTATGTTAAATTTAATTATTAAACATTTATCTGCGTCAATCATGTTTTTTGACTACTCTATTTTTCAACTTCAGTTGTCACAATACCAGCACATGCAGATACCGTATCAGCATCAAAAACACGTTTGTATTGATCCTGGACACCAATTGAGAGGAAATAGCCAATTAGAGCCTGTTGCGCCTGGTTCTTCTACTAGAAAACCAAAAGTTTCGTCTGGAGCTCAAGGAGTTGCAACTAGAAAAAATGAATATCAATTGACTTTAGAAGTTGGATTAAAATTGAGAGATGCTTTTACAAGCAAAAGGTTACAAGATAACAATGATTAGAGATAAAAAAATGAGGTAAACATCAGTAACAAGGAAAGAGCTGAAAAAGCCAATGATTCAGGTTGTGATTCTTATGTTAGAATCCATGCTGATGGTATAAATAATTCTTCTATAAGTGGTGTTTCTGTATTAACTGCATCGGCTAAAAATAGATATCTTTCACCTGCGGTTCAAAAAGCAAGTGAAAAAAATTATCAAAAGACATTTTAGCAGAATATTTAAAAACTACTGGTGCCCAAAAATAGAGGAATTTCTTATAGAGACGACTTAACTGGTACAAACTGGTCAAAAATACCAACAACTTTAATTGAATTAGGATTTATGTCAAATCCAGCTGAAGACAGAAAAAAATGTCAACAAAAAGAATACCAGGATAAAATGGTTTCTGGAATTGTTAACGGTTTAGAAAAATATTATAGAGAAAAATAATTTTTAAAGAATTTAGGGTGGTAATTTTACCATCCTTTTTTTATTTTACATATTTTTTTCTCAACATCTGATTTTCAAACAAAAAGAAGTCTTTTGTAAGACATAACTACAAAATAACTTCTCTTAATACTATCTTTCTTCTTACCTTTTTTTCTTATTTTGCTCCTTTTAAAGTGAAACCTCTATGTATTAACTTCCCCTTTTTCTATACATAATGACCTTTTTCTTCATAAACTATCTAAATCTCTTTAGACTTGACCTTTTTACTTATTATAACTATTACAAACAACCTTTTTCTTCTACAGCAATTATACACTTAAAAAAACTTTTTTTAACGATATCGACTTAATTTTTAGTGAACTTTTTTTCTTCATGATTCGGATTCGACCAAAAACCCTATCCTTTTTAACTTTGTAACTTCATTTTTTTGCACATAGCTCCTACCCTCGTATACATGACCTTTACTCCTTTTTTGACCTTTAACTTTTTCTTCACAAACTTTTAGATTTTCATAAAATCTTACCTTTTATAACTAAACTCCTTTTTTTGCATATAAGCTCCTACCCTCATATGCACGACCTTTTCTTCATAAAACTCTTTATTTCCTAATCTCTATCTACGTCCCAATCTGTGATTCTTCCAGTATACGCATCGATTTCAAACTCATAAGTGTAACCTCTATAATGAATTTCTCCTTCATAAGAATCTTCATCAAAATCTTTAATATTTCTCAATGTTGCACCTGGAACTTTTGCTAATGCTATTTGTTTAGCTCTTGTTGGGGTTATTTTTTTGATCTTTCTATAAGAACTTTTTTTATGACTGAAATTTGATTTTTTTGTAATCTTTACTTCCAGCAAAACTCAAAGAACCTAATACTAAAAAAACTTAACAATGCTACTTTTTAAGAATTTATTTTCCCATAATCCTCCTTTGCATTTTTTTATTTGTAATTGCTGTTCCTTTGTTACATTGTAATAGTATCATGTAAAGATTAAAGAAAAAAATGAGAACTTTTAATTTTTCTCATTTTTTTAAAATTTTTATAAAAATAGACATTCTCTACTTCTGAGATTGCCTATTTTTTTCTAGATTTTCCAAGACTAATTTCATGATTATCTTTTATTTTTGATTACTGAACCTCTCACGACTGAAGTCACGAGGTTCTTAAGTACTATTTAGTTTCTTTTTGAATATCTAGTATTCAAACACTAGCTAATTTCCTTAAGACTTTAATGGACAAGCTCTCCATTGAGAACATTTTTCATCCTGTTGGCTCGGTTCAAAACCAATGTTTATTCAATACATATTATACTATATTTATTTAACTATTTCAAATTTTTAACATATGCCATTCATCTCACGGCTAAAGTCGCAAGTGTTCTGGCATAATTCATAAATTAATTTAAAAAAATTATAATTCGATGTCTTCTTTTTCTTAATGTTGGGAACAAGATTACGTCTCTGATTGATGCTGAATTAGTTTGTAACATAACTAATCTATCAATTCCAATTCCCTAATCCTCCTGCAGGTGGCATTCCGTATTCCAAAGCTCTGATGTAATCTAAATCCATTCCTTGTGCTTCATCATCTCCTGCTTCTTTCAATTTAACTTGCTCTTCAAATCTTTCTTTTTGATCTCTTGGATCATTCAATTCTGAATATGCGTTTGCAAATTCTCTTCCAGAAATAAACAATTCAAATCTGTCAACCCATTCAGTTTCACCTTTTTGATTTTTTTGAAAGTGGAGAAATTTCTTTTGGATATTCTGTTATGAATGTTGGATTAATCAATGTTTCTTCCACTTTTTCTTCAAAGAATAAATTTAAAATTCCAAATTTTGTATAAGTTTTATCTTTTTCTAAAAGGAATTCCAAATTCTTTCGCTTTTTCAATAGCTTCTTCATCACTTGAAATTGAATCAAAAATCAAATCCAGTTGCTTCTTTTACAGCTTCTTTTCATTGTTACTCTTCTCCAAGGTTTAGCTAAATTAATAGTTTTATCTTCATATTCAATTTCATATTTTTCCATGTAACTCGAAAGTCAAGCTAGAAATTAAGTCTTCTGTCAAGTCCATCATATCATTAAAATCAGCGTACGCTTGGTACAATTCCATCATTGTAAATTCAGGATTATGTTTTACAGAAATTCCTTCATTTTCTAAAACTTCTATTAATTTCAAATACTTTTTTTCAAATCCACCAACTAATAATCTTTTTAAGTATAATTCAGGTGCGATTCTTAAGAATAATTCCATATCTAATGCATTGTGGTGCGTAACAAATGGTCTTGCAGTTGCTCCACCCTGCGATTGGGTGCATCATTGGAGTTTCAACTTCCGTAAATCCTTTTTTCTAAATAGCTTCTAAAAATCTAATAACTTGGAATCTTTTTTTCATAGTTTCCATAACTTCTCTATTCATTACCAAGTCAACATATCTTTGTCTATATCTAGTTTCGATATTTGTTAATCCATGGAATTTTTTTCTGGTAGTGGTCTTACATTTTTTTGATAAAACTTCAAAAGATTTTGCTCTTAAAGTTAATTCTCCAGTTTTTGTTCTAAATAATGTTCCTTCGATACCAATGAAATCTCCCATTCCTAATTTTTTTATAAATTTCATACTGGTCTTCTCCAACTTCATCTTTTCTTTTACATAATATTGAATTTGTCCAGTTGGATCTTGAATTTTTCCAAATCCATTTTTACCCATTCTTCTAAATGCAACAATTCTTCCCTGCTGTTTTTGAAATACTTTTTCACAAGTTTCATCATACTTATTAATTTCTGAAATATCATCTACCTTATCGTAATGTCTTCCATAAGGCTCAATTCCCATTTCTTTCAATTCTTCTACTTTTTCAATTTTTTTCTTTTTATTATACCATTATCATTTGGCGTTTGATTATTTTGATTACTCATCACTTTTCCTTTCTTATAATTATTTCATTTAAACAAACAAATTTATTTCCAATTTTATTGTATTAATTAATTCATTTCTATCCATTATATCATATTCTAACATAATTTTTTTCCATTTTTCTTTAAATATTTTTGTTATTATCTCATATTTCCTTTAAATTCTTTTTGTTATATATGAAAATGACGTTTTTTTATCCAATTTAAAAAAACTTGTTTTTGAGTTTATTTTTTTCCAACTCGATAAATCTCTAGAAAATCAAAATGTTCTATAATTCTACATTTTCCAAATTCATCGTTGTAATGATACTCATTTTTTTCCGTCTAAATGATTTGTTTGTGCTATGTCAAATATTTTATCATATTTTTGCTCAAATTTATCAATACTTGATATTTTTTTATTTTTCATTAAAAATTTTTCTCCTTTTTACTCTAAAAACTCATTCAAAAAGTCATCCAAATCTTCTTCATCTTCGTCACTAGAAAAAAATCAGCAATATCGTCATCATCCAAATCATTAAATGGTTCTGCACTCAAGTCTTCAAGATTTGTTTCATCTTTTACCTTATCATATTCTCCGAAATCCTCGTTCCAGTACATATAATCCTTATCAGTACCATAATAATCTTCGTCCCATATTTCTAATATGTGATCTTCTTCATCTTCATCCAATGTTACTAATTCTTCTTCACTCACATCATAATAAAAAAACTCTTTTTACTCCTGATTCATTTTTCGCAAATCAAATACTCCTTATCCCCAACTGTAATATTTGCTAAACATGTAAAATATTCCATTTCATCATCAATTACTTTTTTCAAATTCTTCGCCTACTGAATACATGCTTCTCCCTCCATTATTTATGATATTTTTATATTATTATTAATCGAAATCCATCTATAAATTTGTTCTGCTAAAATTAATCTCATTAATTGATGTGGAAATGTAAATAATGAAAAATTTAATCTAAAATCAACTATTCTTCGCAATTCATCTCCGACTCCATTAGAACCACCTATTATAAAATTAATTTCACTTTTTTTGAATTGTTATTTTTTTCTAATAATTCTGCCATTTCTTCAGAACTTTTTGTTTTCCTTTAAGTCCAACAAAAATATTATATGATTGACTTTTTTTATTAATGATATTTATTATTCTTTCCGTCTCTTTTGAGATTGCACTCTCAATCCCTTTATTATCGTCTTCTTCGCTTAATTCGACAACATTAAAATTTGCATACCGTGAAAGTCTTTTTTTGAGAAATTCTTTAATTCCATCTCGTATGTATTTATCTTTCACTTTTCCAATACATACTATATTAATCTTTACCATATTTTTTTCCCTTATTGTCAATTATTTTTCTTGAGAGTTTTTAACCGCTCCCAAATTCGGCTTTTTATCCTTTTTATTTTTCGTCCAAACATTTTTATCTAAATCATTTCTCGTTAGTTTTTACAATAATTGGTCGACCGTGTGGACAAGTGTATTTTTCCAACTTCATGAAGTCTTCTGACCATATTTTTGCATCTCGTATAAATCTAATTTTTGTCCTGCTTTTTACCGCTCCTTTTGCACGACATCGAAATAATTATATTTTCACGCAAATCCTTTATTTCCGCCTCATTTTTTTATATCTTCTAAAAAGTTTTAAAAATACATTTTGAATTGAATCTCTAAAATCAAAAGGCTGGAATAGCTCGAAAAATAATCTCTTGATCTGAAAATTCATCAATTTCAAATCCAAAATCATTAAAAATTTCAATATTCTCAAAAATTATTTCCTTTTTCACTTTCAGTAACTTCCATTTTTTTGTGGCAATAAAAGCCGTTGTGATTCAATCTTTTTTTGTTATAAAACTTATCTTTCAACTCTTCATAAAGTATTCGTTCATGAATAATGTGTTGATCATAAATTTCAAGCTCATTATCTCTCTTTACCAAAAATATACGTATCAAAAAAATCTGTCCTAGCACATCATATTCTATCTGCTCTCCTACATGCTTTTCAAATGTTCCAATTTTATACCCTGTTTTATCAGAAACACTTTTTTTATCCTCATTAAACAATACAATATCTGTTTTTTTCTCAATATTTCTATTATCCAAATTTTCAAAAATTTTTATTTTCTGAATTAACATTTTCTGAATCATTTTTCAATAACCGATTTTTTTGTAAAATTTCTATTATTCTCAGAATTTTCCACTTTATTTTTGTTATTCAATTGATTCATAATGTTTTTCAAGAATATCATTATTATTAGCATTTTCAGTTACTTTATGATTTCCTTCTTCTTCATTTTTTTATCGAATTTTCTGAATTACTTGTAGAAAAAAATTACTTTGATCCATTTTATGAAAATTATTTTTCATTTCTATTTTTCATCATACGAATTTTTTTCTTCTCTAGAATTTTCTTCTACTAAATTCTCATTATTATCAACTTTACCATCGTATGTCTCAAAACTAATAAATTTTTTTACCCATCTTATCATCAAATAAATCATCTGTTACTACATTTTCCGTATTTTTATTAGATTTCTCCGACAAATCAATATTCGGTTGCCAATTTTTCCCTGTCATTATAATAAAAATTCATCAATTTCATCTTTTTATTTGCCGATAAACAATTTTATCATTAGAAAATTTCACAATTTTTTTGGATGGATGCACGTTAACATCGATTTCATTTGGATTTATATCAAAAAAATATTATTGCAAAAGGATATTTTTCCCTTCATTAATTTTTGTATAATAACCATCTAAAATTGCTCTTTCAATAGTTGCAGATTTCACATATCTTTTATTCACATAAGTAAACATATAATCTTTACTACTTCGTAAAAATTTCCACATTTCCCAAATATCCGTACTTAAATTTTGTTAAATTTCGTAAAACTGATTTCCCGAATAATTCAAGAATTGCATTTTCTATTCCTTTTCCGCTTGTTTTTATGCTTGGCTTTCCGTCTAATTCAAGTGAAATAGCAACATCACTATTCACAAGTGCTTCCCTTAAAACAATATCTCGAATTTTAGCATACTCAGTCGACTGTTTTCTCAAAAATTTTTTTCTGGCTGGCGTATTATAAAACAAATCTCTTATTTCAATTTCTGTCCCAACATTTTTTGAAACCTCTTCAAATCCTCTAACCACGCCACCATAACTACGAATTTTGTAACCAATTGGACTACTTGCTGTTTTCGTTGTTATTGTTAATTTTGAAACTGCTGCTATTGAGGCAAGTGCTTCTCCTCTAAATCCGTATGTTTTCAAGTTAAAAACATCGTCTTTTGTTACGATTTTTGAAGTTGCGTGTCTTTCTATTGAAAGCAATGTATCGTCTTTATCCATTCCAACGCCATTATCACTTACTTTTACATCAAGTCCACCCTTAAAAACTTCTATTTTTATCATAGTTGCATTCGCATCCAACGAATTTTCAATCATTTCCTTTATCATAGAAGCCGGATTTTCAACTACTTCTCCCGCTGCAATTATATTTGAAACACTCTCATCTAAAATTTTTATTTTTCCCATTTCGTCTCTCTCTAATTTCCCTTTTTATTTTTTTCTTAATATCATTTTACATTATTCTAGTGCGTATTTCAATAGCTATAAAAATTCTATGATTTTTTTCACAAAAAAATAGTATAATATAAAAAAAGTTTTTTTAAAAATTGAGGTGAAAAAATGAAATTAGAAAATTATACTTTTTGATGAGAAAGCAACAAAAATTTTAGAAAAAAATTAAATTTGAATGGGAATAAAGGGTATTTTTGTTGGAGGCTGTTTACGAGACATTCTTTTAGGTAAAACTCCAAAAGATATCGACATTGCAACAAATATGGAATATAATGATATAAAAAAAATATTTTCTGATTATCCGACAAAGGAAGTTGGAAAAGCTTTTGGAATTTTGATAATTCATTATGAAGATGAAAAATTTTGAGATTGCAAAATTTAGAACAGATATTGGGAGCGATGGGAGAAGACCTAATTCTGTTGAGTTTGTGAATGATATTGAAGATGATTTATTGCGAAGAGATTTTTACGTTTAATGCGATGGCATTTAATGAAAAGGACGGACTTATTGATATTTTTAACGGACAAGAAGATATTAAAAATAAGATTATCCGATTTGTTGGAAAGCCGAAAAAACGGTTGCAAGAAGATGGACTTCGATTGATGAGAGCTTTTTAGATTTATGAGTCAGTTGGGGTTTGATTTTTGAGAAAAAAATACAGAAATTGCAATAAAAGAAAATATTCATGTGTTAGAAAAAAATTTCTCAGAACGAATTACAAATGAGTTAAATAAATTAATTGTTGGAAAATATGCTGTTAAAAGTTTTTGAAAAAAATGAAAAGAATTAAAGGTTCTTGATTATGTTTTACCTGAATTAAAAAGTGATTTATGATTTTTGATCAGAATAACCCGTATCACAAATTTACACTTTGGGAACATAGCATGAATGTACTTGATGGTGTGAGTCCTGAATTAACAACACGTTGGAGTGCACTTCTTCACGACATTGGAAAACCTGAAGCAAAAACTGTTGATGAAAAAAACTGGATATTTTCATTTTTACAAGCATGAAATTATTGGAGCTTCCATTGCAAAACGAATTATGTCTAGACTTGGTCAATCAAACAACATAAGAGACAATGTCTACACAATTGTAAAAAAATCATATGAAATTACATAATAGCCAAAGTGAAAAAAACAATAAAAACATTGATTAGCAACTATGGTGAATTAAATACTAAAAGATTAATTGATTTAGCAATTTCTGATGATGGTGGAAAAGGTCACGAAAAATGACAGAAATGATAATTTGTGGAAAACTTTTTATCATATTGTGGAAAACATGAAAGTTCCTACGATAAATTCTTTAAATATCAACGGTTACGACTTAATGGAACTTGGAATTTATAATAAAGAAATTCAGAAAGTGAAAAAAATATTTATTAAATGAACTTTTAGAAGGGAATATTGAAAATTCTAAAGAAGAATTGATTGAAAAAGTTAAGGAATATATTCTTAAAAATTAATTTTTTTGAGAGTGTCCACAATTTTATGTGAACCCAAAATATAATATATGTTGCAAGATGATATGAGAGTGTAAATTTTTTTGTGTAAATAAACTAGAAAATCCTTATATTACTAGTTTAGTATATCATAAATTTACACAAATTCAGAACACTCTCTAAATCTTTATTATCTATACATCTTATACAAATTATACAAAATTTTAAAAAGTAGGAGTACAAAAACCCCTACTTAAATTTATTATTTCTATTATTTTTTTCTAGTTTTACAAATGTATATGTTAACGCAAAACTTACTCCAGCACCTACGATTATAGAAACTAAGTACAATGGTAATTGAGCGTTTAAGAATAATAAGATTCCAGGTATTACTGTTACTGCCATTCCTGATGCTTTCAATCCGAAAACTGATGCCAAGAATCCTCCTGCAGCTCCCCCTGCTAATCCCATTAAGAACGGTTTACCTTTACCTTTGATCAAGTTTACCCCATAAATTGCTGGTTCTGTAATTCCTAATGCTGCTGACAATGCTGATGGTAATGCCAACGCTTTTAATTTTTTATCTTTTGTTTTAACTCCAACTGCTAAAACTGCTCCAAATTGCCCTGCAACAGCTGCTGATAACAATGGATTAAATTGGTTGAATCCATCTTTTGCAAGTAATTGAATTTCCAAGAAGTTAAATATATGGTGAACTCCTGTAACTACAATTAATTGCTGAACTCCTCCAATTATAATTCCTGCTATTCCAAAAGGTAATTTTAAAATCCATTCTGTTCCAATCAAAATATAATTTTCTAATGAGTGGAAAAATTGGTCCTATTACAAATAATCCCAATGTACTCATGATTAAGAATACTAAAAAAATGGTGTTAATAATAAATCTAACGCATCTGGTATAACTTTTTCTCAATCTTTGTTCTAATTTTGCTCCAATCATTCCCACAAATAACGCTGGTAAAACTGTTCCTTGATATCCAACTACTGGAATGAAATTGAAGAACATTATTGGATGTGCATCTCCTGATGCCACTTGATAAGCATTTGTCAATGAACTACTAATTAACATTGAACCCTAACACGATTCCCCAATACAGGTGATCCACCAAACACTTTAAATGCTGACCAAGCAACTAATGCTGGCAAAATAATAAATGCAGTATCTGTTAATACTTGTGTATACATTAGAAGTTAGGATTTATGCTCTTTGGCGTTGTCCCTAATAATTTTCAATAAATTTTTCATTTGTCAATAATCCACGAAGTCCCATAAATAGACCTGTCGCAACCAACACTGGTATAATTGGCACAAAGATATCTCCAAATGTTCTCGAAATTCTTTGAATAATATTTCCTTGTTTTTGCAGCCTCTTTTTTTCATATCAGATACTGAAGACTCACTAACTCCTCCAAGTCCTTGAACTGCCTCATAAACTTTATTTACAGTTCCTGTTCCAAAGATAATTTGATATTGACCTGAATTGAAAACATAGTCCCTTTTACTTTTTCAATTTCATCAACTCTCTCTTTGTCAATTTTACTCTCATCATTTACCATTATTCTAAGTCTTGTTGCACAATGTGCAAATGATGCAATATTTTTCTTTTTCCACCGACAGCTTCTACTACTTCTTTAGCTATCTCTTCGTAACTTTTTCGCCCACTTTTTCCACTTCCTCTCAAAATTATTAATAAAAATCATTTATCTATAAATATACATTATATTTTTCCTTTTTAGTCAATATTTTTTTCAAAAATTTTATCAAAAATTTTACAATCTATATTTCTTAGCTTCCAAAAAGTCTATCCAAAATCACAATAGCAGTCGCACATTCCAATACAACAATCGCTCTTGGTACAATCACTGGATCATGTCGACCTTTCACTTCCAAAATATCTGATTTTTTTGTTTCTAAATTCACTGTTTTTTTGTGCCTTTGAAATCGAAGGCGTTGGTTTTTATCGCAACTTTAAAGCTAATCGGCATCCCAGTCGAAATTCCTCCAACAATTCCTCCATTATTATTCGTATACGATTTTATATTTCCATTTTCATCAAAATACATCTCGTCATTCGCTTCATATCCAGTCATTTTAGCAATTCCAAATCCTGCTCCAAATTCAATACCTTTTCACAGCTGGAACAGAAAAAAATCATTCTTGAAATTTCACTCTCAATCGATTCAAAAAAACGGATCTCCAATCCCAGGTTTCACCCCTGTAATCATCACTTCCACAATTCCACCCAAAGAATTTTCTTCTTCTCTAGCTTTCATTATCGCATTTTCCATCTTTTGAGCTATTCCATCTTCCAAAGTCGGCAAAAATCATTCCACGTAATTTATCAATATTCTCTTGAGTAATATCACTTTCCACAAAATCTCTTTCTTCAATATCATAAAGTGATTTTATATGAGCTCCAATCAAAATTCCTTGACTTTTCAAAATCTGTTTCGCAATCGCACCAGCAAATACAATTGAAGTTGTTATTCTCCCTGAAAAATGCCCACTTCCACGAATATCATTAAACCCATCATATCGATTAAATCCACTCCAATCAGCATGTCCTGGTCTTGGTTTTTCTTCTAAGTTCACTATAATCCTTTGATCTCTGATCCCTATTTCTAACAATCATCGCAAGTGGCGTTCCAGTCGTTCTTCCATCAAAAAATCCACTCAAAATCTCAAATTCATCTTTTTCCACTCTAGGCGTTGTCAATTTTGATCTTCCAGGTGCTCTTCTTTTCATTTCCTGCGAGATAAATTCTAAATCTAGTTCAGTTCCCGCTGGAATTCCGTCAATATTCACTCCCAATGCCGTTCCATGCGATTCTCCAAACAATGAAATTCTATAATTTTTTTCCAAAATTTGCTCCCATTTTTTTCCGCTCCTTACAATTTTTTTATTCTACTTCTCAATAACTTTCAATCTCTCCGCCCATTTTCAAAAAAATCATCCCAGAAAATGCGGATAAGATTTTTCTGACACTTTCAGCTTCTTCTAAAATTATTTCCTTTTCACATCTTGTTGAAGCAACTGCCAAAGACATTGCTATTCTGTGGTCATTCCATGCATTTACTGTAACTCCACCTCTAAATCCTTCTACACCTTGGATAATCAAGCTGTCATCTTCCTCAGCCACATTTCCTCCAAGTTTATTCAGTTCAGTCTTTATGGAAGTTATTCTATCTGATTCCTTGATTCTCAATCTTTCTCCATTAATAATACGAGTTTCCCCTTCACTCAAGGCAGCCAGTACTGTCAGAATCGGACCAATATCAGGACATTGGGATATATCAATTACTGTTCCTTTTAGTTTTTAGAAGGCTTTACAATCACATAATCATCAAAAATCTCAAGATTTGCTCCCATTCTAGTCACAATCTCAATAATTTCCCTATCCCCCTGCAGCGAGTTTTTATTTACATGAAGGCATTTCACTTCATTATCCCTGTTTGCCGAAATTATTCCAGCCACAATCCAGAATGCCACTTGCGAATAATCCCCTTCAACAGTGTAGTTAAAAGGCTTATAAGTCTGATTTCCCTTTATACCAAAACTTTTATAGCCATTGTTCACAATTTCAATTCCAGCCAGTTTCAATATTTCCAAAGTCAAATCAACATACCCTTTAGATTCCAGATTTTTATTAATAATCAGCTTTGAATCCCCCTCTAAAAGTGGCAAAGCATACAAAAGTCCAGTAATAAACTGCGAGCTATATTCCCATCAATTTCATAATTTCCTGGCTTCAGCTTTCCATTTACTGTAAGCGGTAACTTACCACCTATTGTTTCATATTTCAATCCTTGCTCTTCAAAAATCTTATAATATGAATCCAGCGGTCTATCCACGAGTTTCCCTTTCCCATCAAAAAAATCAGTTCATTTTTCTCTTGTAATTCCAACAGGTATTAAAAAAATCTTATTGTTGATCCTGATTCATTACATGCACGTACTTTATCCCTTGGAACAACTTTTCCACTATTTCCAATAATCTCAAGAGCACTTTCAAAACGCTCTATTTCTGCTCCCCAGTTTCCCATAATATCCGTTGTTGTTGTAATATCTACAGAAAACTTTCAAATTATCAATTTTTAGACTTTTTCCCGCTTTCAGCCAATGCCGCCGCAATTACTGCCCTGTGGGAATAGCTTTTTGATGGTGGGATTTCTATTGTTTCCCCTTAAATTACCTGGTTTTTATTTTTTTATTTTTCATAAATTTTTTTCTCCTTTTACATTGTTTTTTTCCTCTTCATTTTAGGTCTAATAGAACCCTTTAAATCAAAACCTTTATTCAAAATCTTATCCTTATCAAAATTCTCTTTCAACACTCAAAACTAAAAAAATTTATCCTATAATATCTGCTTCACCTGTAAATTCTCCGCTAATATTCCCCATTAAATCAATCCAATGTCCCTGCAAAAAAATACTTCGTCATCATAATAGTACACCGTAAAATCTCCATTAGAAGTTATATTCAAACTTTCTAAATAAATTCCATTTTTTAAAAACTTCTTTTGAAACTTTCTGTTCTTTTTAACTCTTCCTTTTCTTTTTCCGTAAATTTAGAATTTGAAATTTTTTTCAAGTATTTCTATCATTTCATCCACATCCTCCTCATCTACTGAAGAAAACCAATCTTCTGCTAACTCAACGCAAATCTTCCACAATTCTATCCTTTATTCTCTCATCCCATTCTTTTTTTGATTGAGATACATAATTTTAAATTGTTCAATTGCCCCTTTAACTTCTTCTAATTTTTTTCTCTTCACTCCAATCACGCTCAATTCCATCATCAAAACTCACACCTATTTTTTTCTTTCAAGCCACTCAACTTCAGTTTCAAAATTTTTTTATTTCTCCAAAAATTTCATCTTTAATAATTTTATTATCCATCTTATTCCTCCATTTTATTCTTCCTCAAGAATTTTTAATCAATTCCTCTTTACTTGGCAAAACTGTTTTTATATGTACTTGCAAAAATTTGCTCATTATCTTCTGGCAACGTGTATTCCACCAAAGACTGATTTTTTTCCTGACACAGTACTATTCCAATTGTTTCATTTTAATCATCTAATTTCATTTCTCTGTCATAATAATTTAGATACATCTGCATTTGTCCTATATCCTGATGTTTTAATTTCCCGATTTTCAAGTCAATTAGGACAAAGCATTTTTAAAAATCTGTTATAAAAACTAAATCAATGTAAAAATGCTGTTCATCAAAAGATATTCATTTCTGTCTACCTACAAATGTAAAGCCATTCCCTAGTTCCAATAAAAAAATTTTTCTAATTTGCTTATTAATTTTTCTTCCAGTTCATTTTTCTGAATAGCTAGACTGTTCTGGCAATCCAATAAATTCAAGTATATATGGATCCTTTACCAGATCCTGTGGCTTTTTCTATAATCTGTCCTTTTTGTGATAATTCCAGAACTTTATCTTTATCTCTACTTAAACTCAATCTCGTATACAACGCACTATCAAACTGTCTTTCTAGTTCTCTTAAACTCCAATTATTTTTAACAGCCTAAATTTCATAAAATTTCCTTTCATCAGGATTTGAAATTCTACTTAATTTCACGTAATGCGACCAGCTTAGTTTGAATTGGTCAGACACTGTCTGACCTTTTTCAGAATAAACTAAATAAAAAAACTCCTTATTTGCTTCAAATTTGTTAATGAAAATCCTTTTTTTGTATTTTTTTCAGTCAACTTTTTAGATAATATTTTTTTAAAATTTTCTTTCCATATTCTGCCCTATTTTTCACCTTTCTGCTCTTCCTCAACTACCATTCTTCCTATCTCAAAATACGTCAAAACCATTGTCTGATTAACAGTCATTACAACTTTTTTCCTTGCGTTTTTCCAACAAATCAATTACATTTTTTTACAATTTCCATATTTTTCAATTTCTCTTTTTCATTATTTCTCCCCTTTTATAAATCACTTTTTAAATTCATCAGACACTATATGCTAAATTTCCGAGAAAGTGTCTCAAAAATCTCGTTTTCTAGTTAATTCTCCTTACTCATCTGTTCCTTTTTCTCAGCTTTTTATAAAAGCAACTACAGATACAATCGCAACTAAAAATTATCCAAGCCCAATCTATATATATTTCACTACTTATTTTAAAAACTCCTATCCACGAATAAGATAAACCTTCTAGAAATGGTAATTTTTGCTCTCTTTTTAAATAATAAGCTACCAAAAACTATATCGACAAAGTATACTGCAATCATGGAAAAAAATTGTAATTACAGGAATTCCTTTTGTAATATCCCTCATTGGCAAAGCTTCATATTTTGGATTTAGTAAATTTTTCATTTTTTTAGCATTTGTTCCAAATTTACTTTTGACGCATAGGTTTGACAATATTTTTACTTTCTGTCTCTGTCTTTTTAATTTTTTATTCCAAATATCCAGCAAAAACTATAAAAAAATATAATTATAGAAATTATTTTATATCCTAAAAATCATCGAAAATCCTAAGCAAATCATAGCTGCAACAATAGAACTTAACCCTGCAAATAAAATTCCGTTTAAATATCTCTTCATAAATAATCCCTTTCATCTAATTTTTTTATTCAGTTTTTTTCTATTAAAAAGACTAGCAGATTTTCACAGAAAACCTCCATTTTCATTTTCCAAAAGCTAAAATAATATTATCATTTAAATCCTTTTACAAATATCACTCCATCTGTTACACCAATTATATATTCTTCCCAGTTATATATTTCATCATCAAATATAATATTTTTCTTTTTGAAACTTTTTATTTTTCTTTAAATTATCAAAATTTTCAATTTGCTTCTTGTCTGAGAAAAGACTGAAACTTAATTTATGTGATTTTCTAAATGAAATTCCTCATTTCCTCCATTTTCAATATTTTCTAATGCACTCGGATAATTCTGTTTTACAAAATCTTCCTGAAATAAATCAAAAGAATTTTTTTATATCCGCCTGCATTAATTTTTTTCCCACTTTCCTTCGTTAGTTTTGAAAAAAATGGCTGTAAATGTATTTCCCACCATGTATACTTCCTTTGAAAGAAAATATTGTAAATTTTTATAATAATTTTTTCATTTTTTTCCTACTCTAAAACCATCATTATAAAAATAAATATTCGGATATTTCTTTTTATAATATGAAAACTACAAAGAAATCTACTATACCTAATATAATTAATAAAACTATAAAAATCACTACGGTAGAGACATAAAAAAATTTCTGCTAATCTCAACAGTAAATAATAAAACTACTCCTATATTTAATACCAGCAAAGAAATTAAAAAAATTTTTGCTGAATTAAAAAAATTATTTTTAACCAGTTTGCCTTTTTTCCACTTTTTTTAAAATTTTTCCTGTAACATATTTTTTTCACTCCTCTAATATTTCAAATTAAGTCAGACAGCATCTGACCTTTTTCAGTTCCTTTGATTAACTATTTTTCATTTTTACAACCTAAAAATTTACTCAAAAAAATCTCCTTCCGTCCCCAATCTTTCATAATCTCAACTTCCCCAATCTCTTTTCAAAATCACAAAATTAATTCCCGTCATTTCGTACTTTTTCTTATCCCTTTTCATAATCTTAGCAATCTCATCTTTCGGATACTCAATTTCAGTTGGCAAATTCAATGCTTTAAGCAATTTCGCAATTTTCACAGCTTCCCCTTCTTTAGTAAACCCTTTTTTCTCTCCAATTTTTGTAATATCCACCATTCCAGCAGAAATTGCCTCTCCGTGTGAATATTTTTCATAATTTGTAAACTGCTCAATCGCATGACCAATCGTATGCCCAAAATTCAATATCATTCTCAAGTTGCTTTCCTTCTCATCTTTTTCCACAACTTCCTTCTTTATCTCACAAGAACGATAAACAAGCTCATTCACATACTTCATCAAATGTTCACGCAATTTTTGTATATAATTTTCATCATCTTGCGAAACCCCAACTTTTTCCACAATTTCCACAAGTCTATCAAAAAAATTCTTGTCATAAATACATCCATATTTCACAATTTCCCCAAATCCATCGTAAAAATATCTATCAGTTAATGTATTTAAAAAATAATTATCAATTAAAACAAGTTTTGGCTGATGAAATGCCCCAACTAAATTTTTCCCCTCTGGCAGATCAACTCCAACTTTTCCTCCAACACTACTGTCAACTTGTGAAACAATTGTCGTAGGAATTTGGATAAACCCAATTCCACGCATATAACTAGCCGCTGCAAATCCAGCAATATCCCCAACAACTCCGCCACCAAACGCAACAACCATATCCTTTCTCGTAAGTCCTTCATTCACCATAGCCGAGTAAATCGAAGGCATTATCCCAATATGCTTATGTTTTTCCCCAGCTTGTAGCACAAATATACTATAATTAAATCCTTTAAACATTTCTTTATACTTTTCTTCATAAATCTCATGAACATTTGAGTCTGTAATTACAAACAATTTTTTTCCCACTGTAAACTTCTCCAATATATTTTTGGAAATTCCTCAAAAAAATTTTTCCCCAATCATAATATCATAAGAATTTTTTTCCCAATCCAACATGTAATTTTTTTCCATAATTTATCCATCCTTTTAATCATAATTTTTTCATTTAATACTAAATTTACATTTCAAATCAATATTATTTTTCCTAAAAACAATTGTATATTAAAATATAGCAAAACCACTAAATCCAACAATTTAAAATGATTTTTACTATATAATTTTTTTATTTCAAGTTATATCTTTTTTTCAAGTTCTCTTTTTATATAAACCGACTGAAACTCTTCTTTTAACATATCCATTATAATAATATCATAAGTTTTTTTCCCATAATTTCAACCGCTTTCCGTAACCGTCCTACTTCCTTAAAAGCCAATTTTTTTATACAAATTATAGGCTGGTTCATTATATTCAAATACATTTAGCGATATATTTCTCAAATTTAAAAAAATGAGAAACCATAATCAAGTATTAATTTCAGAGCCTCTGTTCCATAACCTTTTTCGCTGATGTTTAGGATTTCCTATTAGAACTCCCAATGCACCGTTTCTATTTACCATATCTAATGAATTAAATCAATATTTCCCAAAAAGTTCATCATTTTCAAGTAGTCTAACAGCAAATATTTTTTTCTTTTTTTATTGAAGTTAAAAATTCCTTTTTCACTTTCAAAATCTGTAATATTTGTATAAGAAACAGAGCCTAAACCAACTGAAACTTTTTTTATATCATTAACCATCTCAGTGTACTCTTCAATATCATCAAGAGAAATTGGTGAAAAATAAATATTATCTCCAATCAATGTTTTCAAATACTTTTTCTTTTTCAGAATTATTTTTCCATTTCATTCCTCCCAAAGTTAATTTCTCTTAATCTATTTTTCTCCCTACGTTTCGTAGAAATTATAAATTTCTCTTTTAATGTCCCCAAATCATTATTATTTAAGGCATCTTTAATTACATCCAATTCCTTTTCAAACTGCTGTATCATTTTCAAAAGATTTTTTTTATTTCCCATAAACAGCTCTGCCCACAAATCTTCATTTATTTTTGCAATTCTCGTCAAATCTCGATAAGAATCCCCAATAAAACGATTTGTATCATACTTCTCACTATCACTATTCACAAGTGAAACCGCAATCGCATGAGTAAGCTGACTCGTAAACGCAATAATCTCATCATGTTCCTGTGCCGTAAGAAAACTAACTTTCTTGAATCCCATCAATCTTACAATTTCTGAAAGCAATTCCAAATTTTCCTTTTTATTTTTTTCATCCTTAATAATTATATAATTTGCATTTTGAAAAACACGATTATCCGCAAAATCAATTCCTCTTTTTTCACGCCCTGCCATCGGATGTCCAAAAAAATAAAGTCAATATTTTTTTCCCATTCTTTTTATTACTTTCCTCAATAATCGGATCAATATCTCCAATAATTTTTCTCCTTAATACCCCACAACATCAGTAATTATAGCATTTTTCCTTAAAATTATCAATATTATTCACAAAAAAACGATTTCATCAAGTTAGGATAAAGAGTAATTACAACAAAATCTGATTTTTTTCCAAAGGGTCCTTAGTTTCAAGGAAGCCTTTATTTATCATATTTTTTTCTTCTGCCTTCTTTATCGTCTCCTCATCAATATCAATTCCGTAAATAGTCTTGATACCGATTTCCTTAAAACTTTGCGCAAAAGCTGCCCCAATTACTCCAAGTCCTACTATCGTTACTGTTAAATCTTCTATTTTTTTCAAAATTGTAAACACCTCTTTTTACAAATTTTTTTAGCCATTTGAAAAAAAGTAAAAACTTTCAATAAAACAGCATTTTTTTATATTTTTTTAGCTTTATTATTTTTTTCTTCATTATCTGTCAAAGTGTCTTGATCCTCTGTGATTATAATGCTGTTGTTCACTATTTATTGCTTTCACTTTTTACAACCAGCTAACAATTTTTTTCTTATAAATAATTACTATAGCCAAATACTGTACACAAAAATATGAAAAATTTTTTTATTAAATTGTTCACCAGTCCAATTCTTTTTGAACTTGACAAAGAGTCAAGACTCCTTGGTTCATAATATTTGCTTTTATTAGTGCAGTTTCTGAACATAACTATTAATTATTCCACCAGCTTTTTATTCTGCTTTTTCCAATTTTTTTCATTTCTTCCGTTCTTCCTTGTGACTTATAAATTTCTATTAGCATATTTCGCTCGTATGTTTTACCATCCGTTGGATGTTTAAATGCCATAGAATTTTTTTATATGCCTTTTTCAGCTTCAACAAAAATTATTTTTGCAAAAAAATACATATCTCCTATTCTAACCCTAATAATCTCGGGCATCAAATTTTTTTGAGTTTTATTAGATATTTTTTTCTATTGCCAATTTATAATACTTTATTGCATTTTCATAATTTTGGGTTTTTATAATCGTACATTTGAGCTAATGAAGCATAATCAGGCTGATAGTTCTCTAATTCAATTAACTGTAAATAAGTTTTTTTCTGCTAAATCATATTTTTTTCAAACTTACGTAAAAACTTGCCAATGTTCTTAAAATCCGAATATCACCTGTTTCTTTATAATTATTCTGATATTCTTGCAATTTCTGTTCACCAAAACTGTTATCCTTACTCTTTCTTTCTAAAGTTTCTTGAGCTGGTTTATATCCTTTATCAGCAGCTTCTTTCAATAATTTATTTCCTTTTTTTCATCCTGTTTTTATCCAAATATAAAAATTCTCCTAGATCATTCAATGCTTTTTATATCACCAGATTTTTATTAAGTCATTATACCGTTCAATAATTTTTTTCTTCCAATTCTTTAGTTTTTTTCTATATTTACTTTTTAAAACCGAACGTTCTATTGAATCTCTCCAATATCTGTAAAATAAAATAATTTTTTTCTTTTTATTTCTCTACTATTTTTCTAAACTGTTATTTTTCTTTTTCATATTTCAATAATAACTTCTCAGATTCTTCAAATTTTCTATTTCGAAAATAATAATCACTTAATTTTAACAGTGAATCCTTATCGCCTTTTTTTCAATTTGCTTTTAAATATTGTTTTTTTCTTCTTTAGTGTAAGTTTCTTTAGCAAAAAGAATTAATTGAAGAAATTATAATTAATAATAATAGCCATTTTCTTTTCATTTTTTTACAACCTTCTAAAAATTTATTTAAAAGTTTTTTTCCCCAACACATTTGCAATTTTTTTCCACATCTTGCATCAAATCTTCAAATACATTAAATTTCAATGATTGAGGTCCATCTGACAACGCTTTATCTGGTTCTGGGTGAACTTCTACCATAAGTCCATCTGCTCCAGCTGCCACTCCTGCCATTCCAAGTGGTTTCTACCATCCAATATTTTTCCTGTAGAGTGAGCTGAATCAACTATTATTGGTAAATGTGTCAATTTTTTTAATCATCGGAACTGCATTTAAAGTCAAGCACATTTCTATAAGCAGTTTCATAAGTTCTTATCCCTCTTTCACAAAGAACTACATTTTCATTTCCTCCTGCCAAAATATATTCAGCCGACATTAGCCATTCTTCAATTGTAGCACTCAATCCTCTTTTTAAAAGTACTGGAATATTTGTTTTTTTCCAACTGCTTTTCAATAAAGTCAAAGTTTTGCATATTTCTTGCTCCAAGCTGAATCATGTCAACATGTGGACCGAATTCATGCAATTGTGCAATCGACATTACTTCACAGATTATTGGAAGTCCTGTTTCCTCTTTTGCCTTTTTCATCAATTCAATTCCTTCCATTCCTAGTCCTTGGAACGCATATGGCGATGTTCTAGGTTTTACTACTCCACCTCTTAACATTGTTGCTCCATATTTTTTTCACTATTCTTGCCGTATCATAATTTGTTCTTCATTTTCAACCGAACAAGGTCCTGCCATCATCACAAGATTATTTCCTCCAATTTCTACATCTCCAACTTTTTACAATTGTATCTTCTGGATGAAATTTTTCTACTTGCTCTTTTGTACGGCTCTTGAACCCTTTGAACATCCAACACATAGTCAAGCGATTGAATATGTTTAATATCAATTGTACTTATATCTCCAACCAATCCTAAAATAGAATATTCTTCCCCTACTATCAATTTAACCTTCACATTATTTTTCTGCTTCCAATCTCGCAATCATTTCTTTTAATGTATCATGACTAATACTTCCATCAACTTTAATAATCATATTTTTTTCTTTTAGTACAATATCAAAAACTTAATACTGTACACTCCTTTCTATAAAATAATTTTTAAAATTTTCTATTTTTTTCATTTTTTTATCTTACAACATTTCCTATTTTTTTATTTCTTAAAACGTTTTTTTCCCAACACATTCGCAATTTTTTTCAACATCTTGCATCAAGTCTTCAAACACATCAAATTTTTAACGATTGTGGTCCATCTGATAACGCTTTATCTGGTTCTGGGATGAACTTCTACCATAAGTCCATCTGCTCCTGCAGCTACTCCTGCCATTCCCAATGGTTTTACCATCCAATATTTTCCTGTCGCATGTGCTGAATCCACTACTATCGGTAAATGTGTCAATTTTTTTATCATTGGAACTGCATTCAAATCAATACATTTCTATAAGCAGTTTCATAAGTTCTTATCCCTCTTTCACAAAGAACCACATTTTCATTTCCTCCTGCCAAAATATATTCAGCCGACATTAGCCATTCCTCAATTGTCGCACTTAATCCTCTTTTCAACAACACTGGAATATTAGTCTTTCCAACTGCTTTCAACAAATCAAAATTCTGCATATTTCTAGCACCCAATTGAATCATATCCAAATGTGGACCAAATTTATCCAACTGTTCAATCGACATAACCTCACAAATTATTGGTAATCCCTGTTTCTTCTTTTCGCCTTTTTTCATCAATTCGATTCCTTCCATTCCCAATCCTTGGAACGCATAAGGTGATGTTCTTGGCTTAACTACTCCACCTCTCAACATTGTTGCTCCTGCAGCTTTCACCGCTTTTGCCGTATCAATAATTTGTTTCTCATTTTCTACAGAACAAGGTCCAGCCATCATAACCAAATTATTTCCACCAATTTCTACATCTCCTACTTTTACAATTGTATCCTCTGGATGAAATTTTCTACTCGCTCGTTTATATGGCTCCTGAACCCTTTGAACATCCGCTACACCATCTATCGACAATATTCTATCCGTATCAATTACACTAGTATCTCCAACAACACCTATAATCGTATACTCCTCACCATACGAAAAAAATGCAATTTCAATTTATAATCATTTTGCAATCTTTCAATTATTCTTTCTAAATTTTCACTTGATATTTTCGCATCTACTTTTACTATCATATATTCTCCTCCTAAAATTTCAAATAAGCCAATCCAAAAGACAAAATCATTAAACCAATAAATCTTATAAAATCTTCTATTTTTTTCTATTTTTAAATATATTACATTTTTATTATAAAATTTATCTAGAAATTTACCAAACATAAATTTTTTTCATCCTTTTTTTCGTTTTTAAATAGCTTAATTTTTCATTAAATAAAAAAACTCTTTTAAACATAAAAGAGAATACGGATAATTATTAACGATATACTTTTAGTTACAATAAATCTCTCAATTTAAATAACAACTTTTCTACTCACTAAACTGACTATACTTTGAATTATCTAAATACACAAACCCTACACAACATCATTTCAATATCAAAACTTATACTTAAAAAAATCTCATTATTAAACAAACTCATCAATAATATTTTCAATTCCAAAATTTCAAAAAAATACTCTCAAATTTTTAGCTATAACCAACAAGATTCACCAATCAAAAATTCAATTTTTATCCATAACCATCTAAATAACTACAACTTTTTTTAATTTTATACAAAATTTATATCAATTTCTAGACAGTAAACTTCAATTAAATCAAAAGTACAATTATTATATCTAAAAATATTTATTACTATTTATTGAAAAAAAATAAATCATTATTTCAAATATTATTTTTGACATATTTTTTTATCCTAAATTTAAAAAAATTTTCATTCTCAACTTAAATCAAAAATACTTATAATAACTACAGAATACTTATAAGTTTCATATTTCATGATCATATTCAAAAATAACATATCATTTCTAATTTTTTTCTACTATCCTACTATCCTACTTTTTATTTAATTACTATTATTTATTTCATTAATTTATAACTATCAGTAATATACCAAATATCACTTTATTTGTCAAATATATATAATTACTTATATTATATATCAAACTAATGATTATCTATCTGAATATTTTTATTTATACTTAAACCTATTTAAAAATTAAAGTATTAAAAAAATTTAAAAGAAAAGTTATTTTTAATTTCTTTACAAATAAAAAAATGGCGTCCCCGGTTGGACTCGAACCAACGACCCTCTGATTAACAGTCAGATGCTCTAACCAGCTGAGCTACGGAGACACTCTTTTTTTAATAAGAATATATATTAAAAAGTTTGGCAATTTCCTATTTTTCCCTAGATAACTCTAAGTATCTTCGGCGTAAACAGACTTAACTACTGGGTTCGAAATGTAACCAGGTGTATCCCTGTCGCTATTGTCACCAAACTTAAAAACTTTAATAAAGACAATGAGAAATAAATAGTACGGTAAAAAGAATATTAAAAAGCTTTCGTAATATTAGTACTGGTCAGCTAAATATATCTCTATACTTACACCTCCAGCCTATCACCACCTGTTCTCGATGGATACTAAAAGAACACTCATCTCAAAGTGGGCTTCTCACTTAGATGCTTTCAGCGATTATCCCTTCCAAACGTGACTACTCAGCCATGCCACTGGCGTGACAACTGATACATCAGAGGTTTGTCCATCCCGGTCCTCTCGTACTAAGGACAGATCTTTTCAATATTCTAGCGCCTGCAGTGGATAGGGACCGAACTGTCTCACGACGTTCTGAACCCAGCTCGCGTGCCTCTTTAATGGGCGAACAGCCCAACCCTTGGGACCTTCTCCAGCCCCAGGATGAGACGAGCCGACATCGAGGTGCCAAACACTTCCGTCGATATGGACTCTTGGGAAGTATCAGCCTGTTATCCCCGGGGTAGCTTTTATCCGTTGAGCGATGGCCCTTCCATACGGAACCACCGGATCACTAACTCCTACTTTCGTACCTGCTCGACCCGTCAGTCTCGCAGTCAAGCTCCCTTATGCGTTTGCACTCTTAGGTTGATTTCCATCCAACCTGAGGGAACCTTTGAACGCCTCCGTTACTCTTTTGGAGGCGACCGCCCCAGTCAAACTGCCCACCTAGCACTGTCTCCGTTACCAGATTAGAATTTCAACAACATATGGTTGGTATTCCAACAGCGACTCTGTAACAACTGACGCCATTACTTCATAGTCTCCCAACTATCCTATACACACATTGCCAAAACCCAATGCCAAGCTACAGTAAAAGCTCCACGGGGTCTTTCCGTCCTACTGCAGGTAGTCGGTATCTTCACCGACATTACAACTTCACCAGGCCTCCAGCCAAGACAGCTCTCAAATCATTTCACCATTCGTGCAGGTCGGAACTTACCCGACAAGGAATTTCGCTACCTTAGGACCGTTATAGTTACGGCCGCCGTTCACCGGGGCTTCAATTCGGATCTCTCAATCCTCCTCTTAACCTTCCGGCACTGGGCAGGTGTCAGCCCATATACGTCGCCTTTCAGCTTAGCATAGACCTGTGTTTTTGGTAAACAGTTGCTTGAGACTCTTCACTGCGACCTATTTCCCTTGAAGTGTTTCTCTTCTCAAGTAATATAGGCACCCCTTCTCCCGAAGTTACGGGGCTATTTTGCAGAGTTCCTTAGCTAGAGTTAGCCTGTCGGCCTTAAGTTTCTCACTCTGTCCACCTGTGTCGGTTTACAGTACGGGCACTTAATTTCCTCCTTAGAAGTTTTTCTTGGCAGTGTAGGATTTGTGACTTACACCAAGAGGTGCTTACCCATCAGTTCTCACGTTTAAGCATACGGATTTGCCTATATGCTCACGCTATTTCCTTAGAAAGGCTAAACCGTCAGCCTTCTCACATACCTTCCTGCGTCACTCCATCAGTAAATAAACGTTAATTAAGTGGTATAGGAATATTAACCTATTTTTCCATTCGCCTGCGCTACTTAGCCTCGGCTTAGGTCCCGACTTCCCCAGGGCGGACAAACCTTCCCCTGAAACCTTGGACTTCCGGCCGGCGGGATTCTCACCCGCCTTCTCGCTACTCATTCCTGCATTCTCACTTCTGATACCTCCAGCAGGCCTTACAGCCTGCCTTCATCGGCTTACAGAACGCTCTCCTACCAAGATGCAAAAGCATCTTCCACAGCTTCGGTTTATGTCTTAGCCCCGTTACATCTTCGGCGCAGATACTCTCGACCAGTGAGCTATTACGCACTCTTTTAAGGTATGGCTGCTTCTAAGCCAACCTCCTGGTTGTCTGTGAATATCCACCTCCTTTCCCACTTAGACATAATTAGGGACCTTAGCTGGTGGTCTGGGCTGTTCCCCTTTTGTCCACGGACCTTATCATCCATAGACTCACTCCTAATCATTAATATATGGTATTCGTAGTTTGCTTGATTTCGGTAAGCAATACGCCCCCTAGATCATACAGTGCTCTACCCCCACATATCTTAAAATTAAGGCTGCACCTAAATGCATTTCGGAGAGAACGAGCTATCTCCTAGTTCGATTGGCTTTTCACCCCTAGACCTATCTCATCTCCCAACTTTTCAACGGCGGTGAGTTCGGTCCTCCACTAAGTCTTACCTTAGCTTCAACCTGGACAGGCCTAGATCACTAGGTTTCGCGTCTATGACATACGACTTGTCGCCCTATTAAGACTCGGTTTCCCTTCGGCTCCATTCTTTTTAACCTTGCCATATATCATAACTCGCAGGATGATTAACCAAAATCCACGCAGTCACTCTTGCGAGCTCCTACCGTTTGTAAGCACACGGTTTCAAATTCTATTTCACTCCCTTACTCAGGGTTCTTTTCACCTTTCCCTCACGGTACTCTTCTCTATCGGTCAACAAAAGTATTTAGCCTTACGTGATATGGTCCACGCTGATTCACACCAAATTCCTCGTGCTTGATGCTACTCGGGTGCTTTAAGTTTTACTAATAGTTTTATGTTCTACAGGACTATCACCTTCTTTGGTCCAGCTTCCCAGCTGTGTTCCACTTACTCTACTAGTAAAATGACTTTATGGCTATTAGTCTATTAAAGTCCCTCTACCCCATATACACAACGTCGCCAACTTACATGTATATGGTTTAGGCTATTCTCCGTTCGCTCGCCGCTACTTAGAGAATCGTTTTTACTTTCTTTTCCTCCCGTTACTTAGATGTTTCAGTTCACGGACTTACCTCTTTCGTATATGTGATCTACACATATAGGTTTTCCCATTCGGAGATCTTGGTATCAAAGGTTATGTGCACCTCCACCAAGCTTTTTCGCAGCTTATCACGTCCTTCATCGGCTTTTGTTGCCTAGGCATCCTCCGTGTGCCCTTAATAGCTTTTTATTCTAACTCTAACAGTTTTCCTGTTTTCATTGTAATCTTTTTACCTACTATTCATTTCCCATTGTCCTTATACTAGAAGAAACATAATCCAAACAGATTTAGTATTTATATACTCCTTAGAAAGGAGGTGATCCATCCGCACCTTCCGGTACGGATACCTTGTTACGACTTCACCCCAATCACTATCCACACCTTAGGTACCTTCCTCCTTACGGTTGAACCAGTAACTTCAGGTGCAAACAACTCTCGTGGTGTGACGGGCGGTGTGTACAAGACCCGAGAACGTATTCACCGCAACATTGCTGATTTGCGATTACTAGCGATTCCAACTTCATGAAGTCGAGTTGCAGACTTCAATCCGAACTTAGATTGGCTTTTTTTAGTTTTTGCTCCACGTCACCGTTTTGCTCCTCTTTGTACCAACCATTGTAGCACGTGTGTAGCCCAGATCATAAGGGGCATGATGACTTGACGTCATCCCCACCTTCCTCCTGCTCTTCGCAGGCAGTCTAGTTAGAGTCCCCAACTTAATGATGGTAACTAACTATAGGGGTTGCGCTCGTTGCGGGACTTAACCCAACATCTCACGACACGAGCTGTCGACAGCCATGCACCACCTGTCTCTACGTTCCCGAAGGCACGGCCTGTTCTCACAGGCCTACGTAGGATGTCAAGATCTGGTAAGGTTCCTCGCGTTGCGTCGAATTAAACCACATGCTCCACCGCTTGTGCGGGTCCCCGTCAATTCCTTTGAGTTTCAACCTTGCGGTCGTACTCCCCAGGCGGATTACTTATCGCATTAGCTTCGGCACAGACACTCTTCATGCCCACACCCAGTAATCATCGTTTACAGCTAGGACTACCAGGGTATCTAATCCTGTTTGCTCCCCTAGCTTTCGCACTTCAGCGTCAGTTGCTGTCCAGTGGACTATCTTCATCATCGGCATTCCTACACATATCTACGAATTTCACCTCTACTCGTGTAGTTCCGTCCACCTCTCCAGCACTCTAGATATACAGTTTCAAAGGCAAGCTTTGAGTTGAGCCCTAAGTTTTCACCCCTGACTTGTATATCCGCCTAGATGCCCTTTATGCCCAATAATTCCGGATAACGCTCGCGACATACGTATTACCGCGGCTGCTGGCACGTATTTAGCCGTCGCTTCTTCTGCAGGTACCGTCACTTTCTTCTTCCCTGCTGAAAGCACTTTACAATCCGAAAACCGTCTTCGTGCACACAGAATTGCTGGATCAGAGTCTCCTCCATTGTCCAATATTCCCCACTGCTGCCTCCCGTAAGAGTAAGGGCCGTATCTCAGTCCCCTTGTGGCCGTTCATCCTCTCAGACCGGCTACCTATCTTCGTCTTGGTGAGCCGTTACCTCACCAACTAACTAATAGGACGCAAAGCTCTCTTAGCATCTCTTTTCATTAAAAGCTTCATGCGAAAGCTTTCAATAATATCTAGTCTTATCAGTCGTTTCCATCTGTTATCCCAGACTAAGAGGCAAGTTCTTTACGCGTTACTCACCCGTCCGCCATGGTTATCACGGTGCAAGCACCGTTTCCCCATTGACTTGCATGTGTTAAGCATTCTGTCAGCGTTCATCCTGAGCCAGGATCAAACTCTTCATTCAATATTTATTTTCACCTTTTTAAAGTCTTATTGACAGGAACTTTTTTTATTATTAAAAGTCCTTATTTATCACATCTTTTTATGGTATATGCTTCTTCTATTTATTTGTTTATTGTACATGATACATTTTCGTATCGACAAGAGGTATTATATCAAAAAAACAAAAAGATTTGTCAACTACTTTTTTTAATTTTTGAAAAACTTTTACTACTTTCTTTAAAAATTAAAGAACTGTCTCAAAATTTTAATTATTTTTTAAGACAGTTCTTTCAAAAATTATATTTTTACTATTCTATTCTTCTAACGAGTAATCCATTGCCGCCATACGTTTATAATAATTCCAGTTATCCTTAGCATTTTTCAAATTTGTTTCCAGCAATTCTTTTGCCTTTTCAGGAAATTCTGCAGCCAAAGTTGCATATCTTCTTTCTCCTAGTAAAAATTCTTCATATTTTTCCCAAGCTGGATTTCTTGTATCCAATTGCAATGGATTTTTACCTTTTTCAACTAATCTTGGATCAAATCTGAAAATTGGCCAATATCCTACTTCTGTTGCTAATTTTTCTTCTGTTTGGAATTTACCCATACCTGCTTTTATACCGTGTTCAATACAAGGTGAATAAGCTATTATTATTGATGGTCCTGGATATGCTTCTGCTTCTTTTATTGCTTTTAGTGTTTGATTTTGGTTTGCTCCCATTGACACTTTGGCAACGTAGATATTTCCGTAAGTCATTAATATTGCGGCTAAATCTTTTTTCTTGGCTGGTTTTCCTGAGGCTGCAAATTTTGCAACTGCTCCAGTTCTTGAAGATTTTGATGATTGACCCTCCTGTATTTGAGTAAACTTCTGTATCAAGTACAAGTATGTTTACGTCATCTCCAGAGGCTAGAACATGGTCAAGTCCACCAAATCCCTATGTCATAGGCCCATCCGTCTCCACCAAACATCCAGATAGATTTTTTGATTAAGTATTGTTTTAATTCTAATATTTCAGAAATATTATTTTTTACTTTTTCATTTGTATTTTCAGAATTTTCTTTTTCTAATGCTGCTACTAATTCATCACGTATTTCTGTAGTTTTATCTCCATCATCAAAATTTTCTGCAAAATTTATCAAATAATTCAGTAAGTTCTGAAGAAACATCTTCTTTTATTTCTTCCATTCTTTTTAAAATTCTGTGGCGAATTGTATTTACAGCTTGGAACATTCCATATCCATATTCGGCATTGTCTTCGAATAATGAAGATGCCCATGCAGGTCCGCAACCACTTTCAGCTGTTGTGTATGGTGATGACGGTGTTGAAGCTCCATAAATTGATGAACATCCTGTTGCATTTGCTATGATCATTCTTTCTCCGAATAATTGTGTTACTAACTTAATGTACGGTGTTTCTCCACAACCTGCACATGCTCCAGAAAATTCAAATAATGGTTTTGCAAATTGTGAACCTTTTACGGTTCCTTTATTCATCAATTTATCTTTTATACGAAACATTATCGAATAAAGTAATCTGTATATTCTATTTCGTGATTATCAATTTGAGATTCTATTGATTTCATAACAATTGCTTTTCCTTTTGGAGCTGGACAAACATCGACACATGCACTACATCCTGTACAATCTAAAGGTGATACTTGAATTTTATATTGTAATCCTTCGAATGCTTTTCCACCTAATGCTTTTACTGTTGGCATTCCTTCTGGTGCTTTTGCCATCTCTTCTTCATCTAATAAAAATGGTCGTATTACAGCGTGTGGACAAACATAGGCACATTGATTACATTGTATACACATATCTGGTTGCCATTCTGGTACTTCTGACGCTACTCCTCTTTTTTCGTAATTTGCAGTTCCTGGTTGGAAAGTTCCGTCTACCATTCCTGTTTCTATGATTGATGAAACTGGTAATTCGTTACCTTTCATATGGTTAATTGGGTCTACAATTTTTTTGATAAATTCAGGTTTTGCTGCTTCGATAATTTGTTCGTTTACTTCAAGGTCTGCCCATTCTGGTAATACTTCCACTTGTTCTAAACCATCAATTCCTCTGTCAATAGCATTCCAGTTCTTTTTGAACTACGTCTTTTCCCTTTCTTCCGTAACTTTTTTCTGCATATTCTTTCATATACTCTTTTTGCTTCTTCATGCGGAATTACTTCTGAAAGATAGAAAAAAAGGCTGATTGCATAATTGTATTTGTTCTGTTTCCTAATCCAATTTCTTTAGCTAATTTTTGTAGCATTTATAATGAAAAAAATTTAATTTTTTTCTAGCTAATTCTCGTTTAATTTCATTTGGAATACTTGGAATTAATCTTTCTTTATCCCAAATTGTGTTTAATAGGAATGTTCCTCCTTCTTTTAACCCAGAAATCATATCGTATTTTCCAAGGTATGCAGGTGCTGAACAGGCTACAAAACCTGGTCTTGTAACTAAGTAAGTTGAGTGAATTGGATCTTTACTGAATCTCAAATGTGATCTTGTCACTCCTCCTGCTTTTTTAGAATCATACGCAAAATAACCTTGTGCATACAAGTCTGTTTTATCTCCAATAATTTTTATTGAATTTTTATTAGCTCCAACAGTTCCATCTGAACCAAGTCCGTAAAATAGGCACTCTTTCACATCTTCATTTCCTGTGAAAACTTCTTCTTCAAGTGCAAGTGATGTAAATGTAACGTCATCAACAATTCCTATTGTAAAAATTATTTTTTTAGGCTCTTTTTGTGCAATATTTTTTGAAATACTGCTACAATTTGTTCAGGTGTTGTATCTTTTGATGACAATCCGTATCTTCCACCTACAATTTCAGGTGCATTTTCTTTTCCGTAATAAAGTGCTTTTACGTCCATGTATAATGGCTCTCCTAATGCTCCTGGCTCTTTTGTTCTGTCAAGTACGGCAATTTTTTTCACGCTTTTTGGCATTGCATCGAAGAAATATTTGCTTGAAAAAGGTCTGTATAAGTGAACGTTTAGCACTCCTACATTTTCTCCTTTTTTATTTAAATAATCTACGACTTCTTTGATTGTTTCGTTTACAGAACCCATTGCAACAATAACTCTTTCGGCGTTTTCGGCTCCGTAATAAACAAATGGTGCGTAATATCTTCCTGTTTTTTCGCTAATTTTTTTCATGTAATCGTTTACGATATCAGGTACAGCTTCATAAAATTTATTTTGAGCTTCTCTTGCTTGGAAATAAATATCATCATTTTGTGCTGTTCCTCTAGTTACTGGTTTTTCTGGATTTAATGCTCTTTCTCTAAATTCTCTAACTGCTTTTTTATCAAGTAGACTTTCAAGAAAATCGTAATCCATAACTTCCACTTTATTTATTTCATGTGATGTTCTGAAACCATCAAAAAAGTGCATAACAGGGACTCTTGATTTAATTGCTGCTAAATGTGCGATTCCTGCTAAGTCCATTACTTCTTGAACCGAGCTTGTTGCAAGCATTGTCCAACCTGTCATTCTTGCTGAATAAATATCTTGATGATCTCCAAATATTGATAATGCCTGTGTTGAAATAGCTCTTGCTGCTACGTGCATTACTCCTGGTAGCAATTCTCCTGCTATTTTGTACATATTAGGTATTTTCAATAGTAATCCTTGAGATGCAGTAAATGTCGTAGTTAAAGCTCCAGCTTGTAACGAACCGTGTACAATTCCTGCTGCTCCGGCTTCTGACTGCATTTCTACAACTTTCACTTGTGTTCCAAATAAGTTTTCCTTCCCGTATGATGCCCATTGGTCTACATGCTCTGACATAGTTGATGACGGAGTGATTGGATAAATTCCAGCAACTTCCGTAAATGCATAAGCTATGTGAGCTGCAGCTTGAGTTACCATCCATTGTTTTCATATTTTTTTGTCATTTTTCCTCCAAAATTAAGAAATTTTTATAACTATTTTACTTTAATAGTAACGCCGTTTTGAAAATCAAACTTAAAAAGCTACGGCTATTTATTCAAATCTCTATTTTTTTCATTTGATTTGATTTTTTTAGAAATTTGAATTTGTTATAAAATTACAATTACATATACAATTATATATTTTTCTAGTTCAAATTTGCAATTATTTTTTTATTAAATCCCTTTTTTTAGCAGATTTATGTTCAACAATATTTTTTTAATAATCAAAATTATTATTGAAATAAGTACTAAAAGTGAAGATACTGCAAAAAGCTGCTGTTATTGACTCTGATGAACCTGATAAATAAAGTGCATCTATTTCTAGTGGCAATGTGAAAGTTCCTCCTCTTGCTTTTGAAAGTGCATTTACTGCACCAAATTCTCCTAATGCTCTTGCTGTACAAAGAATTATTCCATAAAGTAATCCCCATTTTATATGTGGTAATGTTATTTTTCTAAAAATTGTGAATCCATCTGCTCCCATTAGTGCCGCTGCCTCTTCCTCATCTTTTCCTTGTGCATTCAAGATTGGAACTATTTCCCTTGAAATAAATGGAAATGTCACAAAAACAGTTGCTAAAATTACTCCTGGAATTGCGAACACTATTTTTATATCTAATACAAAAAATTTATTCAATGCCGTAATATACGGTGCTGCCCAACCCATTCTTCCAAAGGTCATAATGAAAGCAAGACCTGCAATTACTGGTGAAATTGAGAAAGGGATGTCTATTAGTGTAGCTAAAATATGTTTCCCACGAAAAGAAAATTTTGTGAGAAGCCATGCTGCTGTTATTCCGAAAAAAGTATTTATAATTAGTGCTGAAATTGTTGCAATTATCGTCACTTTCAAAGGCTGATAAAACATATTTGTCAGTTAGGCTTTTTATGTAAAATGCCCAGCCTTTTTGAAGTGAATTTATGATAATTGCTATTAGTGGCAATACTAGCATAATTCCAACAAATAGTAAACTTATTGTTATTAATACATATTTTATCGTGTTATTTTTTTTATCCATTGCTTTCCCCTTCCCTAAATATTGTTTGTTCGCTTAAATTGGTTCATTTGAACTAAGTTTATTAAAAATAAAAGTATGAATGAAAATATTAGCATTACTAAAGCTATAACAGTTGCTGAAGGATAGTCAACATAATTTAATTTTTGCATAATTACGTAGGAAATAACTTGTGTATGCTCTTTTAGGCTGTTTCCTGAAATATAAATTACGCTTCCATATTCTCCAATTCCTCTCGAAAATGCAAGTCCAAATCCTGTCAAAAGTGCAGGTTTTATCTCTGGAAAAATTACTTTCCAAAAAGTTGTTTTTCTATCTGCACCTAATATGTACGCCGCTTCTTCGTACTGATTATCTATTTTTTCTAATATCGGCTGAACTGCTCTTACCACAAAAGGAATTCCAACGAAAAATTAATGCAATTATTATTCCAATGTGAGTGTATGAAATTTTTATTCCAAATTTTGCAAAGTATCTTCCAACAATTCCAGTATCAGAATACATTTTTGAAAGCGTAATTCCTGCAACCGCAGTAGGCAAGGCAAAAGGCAATTCCAACATTCCATCTAAAAACCTTTTTTTCCAAAAAATCGTATTTTTACAAGTACCCACGCCAAAATTACTCCGAAAAATACAATTTATAATGGCGGCAATGAATGAACAACCGACACTTGTAAAAAGTGCACTTAAAACTGCCTTTTCTGTTATAAGCTGCCAAAATTCAAAAGGTGACAATCGAAAGGAATAGACTAATATTGAGGCTAGCGGTATCAATATTAAAATTGACAACATTGCCAGTGATATTCCAAATGTCAGTCCAAAAACCTGGAATTACAGTTTTTTTCTTTTTCTTTTTTTAAAGCTAATATTTTTCATTTTTCACTCCTTTCAATTAAAACCCTTTTTATTTTTTTAATTTTCCTGAACCTCCCACGACTAAAGTCACAGGGTTCTAAAATCTTTAAAAAAAATATTTAAAAAAATTTTCTAGAAGTTTGATAGTCTATACTATCCTTATTCTTTTTAGGTGTGTCCAGTTCACCTCTATTGTATAGGATACTTAAATCCACAACTTTACTTTTTCCTTAATATATTTAATGCTCCATTACAATCTGCATTTTAATTGATATACCTTTACTTGTTTGATATAGTCCTCTTTTTATCCTTTTTTTCCACTGAATATATATTCTTTGTGATTTTCTTTATCATATACTGGAATTTCATCTCCATCAAAGAAACTTGCTTTTCGATGTATAACTTTCTTCTTGCAGTTTTAAATTCTATTCCATATAGTTTACATAGATATATTAATTTATCTCTTAATTTTTCCATATGGTATATTTACAAAGTTTTGATTATTTATACTTCCTATATTTGAATTTTCTTTGAAAATCTTCATTATATCCTAGAACTAGTTTTTCCTATATCATTATTAAGACAATAATTTATTATTATTCTTGCTACTTTTGAAAGATAATCATTTATACGATTATTTCTCTTTCTAGCTATTCTCTTTTTGTCTTAATGTTGTGCGGGAGGTCTTTTGTTTATCTTTTTATACTTTGTAATTTTTGCATTTATCTTATTATAGTATTGATTAATTGATTTTTAATTTTCTACCATCTATTATGAATGATGCTCCATTATTTAGTTACACAAGTACAAAGATTATCTATACCTAAATCAATTCCTAGTGCATTTTCTTTATTTAATTCCCTTTGAACTTCTTCTACCTCATAAATGTATTGAATTTCAAAGTACCTAGAATGTTGTTTTAGGTATTATTCTAATCTCTTTTTATCTTCTTGTCTTTTTAATACTGGTGGTAGTTTAATTTTAATCTCCTGATGAGTTTTTCTTAAACAAATTTGAATAAGGAACTATCAGAATACCATCTTTTAATCTTACAAAACCTATAACAAGAGTTGTAAAACCATCTTTATCAAGATAATTAGGTAATTTTTATTTTTTTATTATCATATTGACCATTTTTAGCAAGTTTTTAAAAAGTCCAAAAAAATGATTTGAAAACTTCCGTCTACTTCTTTTAGAATTTGTTGAGCCATATTAGAATTTAACTTCTTATAGTTTCTCACTATTTTTTTAAGCATTTTATAGTTTTCATTATAACTTAAATACTTTTTCTTATTAAAAATAATACTGTCTAATATATATATAGCTTCATTAGTTAAGTTCTTGGCTATATGAGATAAATATTTTAAATTCCTAAACTCTTTTTTTACTAAGATGTTTTTACCTGTTGTTTTAATGTTAAATACATATATATCACCTCCTTTTTCATCAGAGATATTATACCATGTATTCTACATTTTATCTGTTTATTTTTTTAAATATTTTTTAAAGTTTTTTTAAAACCCCACAACAGTGGGAAGTGTCGTTCACATAAATACGCTACCATTTATGCAGTTCTCTGGCATATACTCCTTAATAAATTAAGGAGACTAGCCTGAACTTCTTGTTATCTCTAACAAGCACAGACTATATCTTATCCATATCCTATTTCAAGGACTTAGGCGAAACCACTTCCAATACCTATCGCTTGTATTGTACTCCCCTCACGAGGATAGTCGTTGAACTTTCCTTTTTCAGGATTAGCTGCTGATTGTCTATTATCATAATGTTTAGGATTTAACCTTAATTTTTCGTACAATTCATCTCATGACTAAAGTTGCAAGTGTTCTTGCACTATTTAATAAATTTTATCAAATAAAGCACCTTCATTGAAAAATTTCTCATATGCTTTTTTCCAGCCACCAAAATTATCTATTTTCGTCAATTTCATCTTTAAATCAAATTTATTTCCATATTTTTTTAAAACTTTTTTTGGTCATAAGGTCTATAACCGCTTTCAGCGATTATTTCTTGTGCCTTTTTCAGAATATAGATATTTCAAGTATTCTGTGCTTATTTGATACGTTCCATCATTTTTTGCAATTTTATCGACTACTGCGACTGTCGGCTGAGCTAAAATACTCACACTTGGATAAACAATTTGATATTTGTCAGGATATTCCTTAACCGTTGCAATCGCCTCATTTTCCCATGCAATTAACACATCTCCCTGATTATTTTCCACAAAAGTTGTAGTCGCTGCCCTTGCTCCTGAATCCATTACAGCCACATTATCATAAATGCTCTTTACAAAACTTTTTTTATTTTATTTTCATCTTTTCCATATTTTTCAAGTCCATATGACCATGCTGCCAAAAAATTCCAGCAAGCTCCACCACTACTTTTTGGATCAGGTGTTATTACTTTTACTCCTTTTTTTGCTAAATCGTTCCAATCCTTTATATTTTGTGGATTTCCTTTTCTTACAAGAAAAACGATTGTCGAGGTATACGGAGAAGAACTGCCTGGAAATTTATTTACCCAGCCTTTTTCTAGCAAATCTACTTTCTCAAGAAGTGCTACATCATTTTCCAAAGCTAATGTTACAACATCTGCATCAAGACCTTCAATTACTGAACGTGCTTGCGATCCTGAACCTCCGTGTGACTGGATAATATTCACATCCTTTCCATACTTTTCCTTGTAATATGCCTTAAACAGCCCATTATATCTCTCGTACAATTCACGGGTAGGATCATAGGAAACATTCACAATTTCCATTTTTTGCTTATTCTTCCCAATTTTACTGTTTTGTCGCATAATCCCTACAAAATAAAGTAAAATTATAATTGCAACAAATATCACTGGTACTCTCAGTTTTTTTAGCATATTTCCCTTCTCCTTTCCCTTTTTTTATTTAATAATTTTTTTAAATCACGTAAAAACTATCTCCACTTACTATTCTTCTATAAGTTTCAAATTTTCGCCCATTTTTTTGTGAATTTCCACTTTATTTTTTTATTTTTGATTATGGTCTGCAAGATAATTTTTCATATCTTCTCTCGTTTTTTTATCTGCAATCCAAATCCTGCTTCATCTAACACTGGAAGCCCTGTAAAGTGGTAATCTTCCAATTTCACAATATCAAAAGATTTTACGATCTCTAACTAAAACTGCCGCTTCACTTTCAAGTGAAATAATGTCAAAATATTGCGGATACTCAAAAGCTATCTCCTATTTGAGGTACAATATCACCTACATGATATGTTTTTTTCTCCTGTTTCTTCTTTAGACATTCTCGCATTTTCAAAATCAAAAGTACAATTCTTCAAAAAAATATATCCACCAATTTTTTTATATCATCTTTTTTCAAAATATGGTTTTTCCCCAGTCGTATCAATATTTTCCACTACTCCCGCAGCAGCTGTTTGATGAGAAAGTCTATCAATTAATATCAATTCTCCCAAAGTCTTATTTTTTTCTTAAACAAATCAACAATAACCTTTATCTGAAAATTCAATTTTACAAAGAGCAATTTCATTTTTTTGTAATACTTTGTGTTTTTGATTTTTTTCTCCAGTATTAACGTCAATTTTATAAATAATTTCCTTCAATATTGCAGGTAGTTTCTTTGTTCCAAGTTTTGCCAAATATTCTTTTCCAACAATTAACTTATCATCATCCATCCACAATAATGCAGCTTCAACTGATTTTGAAACTGGAAGATTTTTATTTTTTGTAATAACAGAACCACGGCTCACGTCTACTTCTTTATCCAACTGAATCGTAACAGCTTGTCCTGAAAATGCCTCTTCCACATTTCTATCTCCATTTAAAATTGTTTTCACAGTCGCAGTCTCATTACTTGGCAATACAACAATTTCTTCTCCAACTTTTACAAAACCACTTTCAATTTGCCCTTGGAATCCTCTAAATTCATGATTTGGACGGCAAACTCTTTGAATTGGTACATAAAAAAATCAGAATTTTTAGTATCTTCTGTTACATCAACTGTTTCCAAATATTCGATAATGCTTTCTTCCTTATACCAAGGCATATTTTTCTGATTTTTTTAGTAACATTATCTCCTTCAGTCGCACTTACAGGAATTATTTTTTTATATTTTTCCAATTTCCAATTCTTTTTGCCAATTCCTTCACTTCATCGACAATTTTATTAAATTTCTCTTCGCTATAATTTGCTAAATCCATTTTTATTTACTGCAAAAAAACGAAATGACGTATTCCGACCATTGAACAAATTCTTGCGTGTCTTCTAGTTTGAACAAGTACACCTTTTGTAACATCTAAAAGCAAAATTGCAACTTCGGCAAACGAAGCTCCAACCGCCATATTTCTTGTATATTCTTCATGACCTGGCGTATCAGCCACAATAAAAGCTACGTTTATTTGTGGTAAAAATAACGATAAGCCACATCAATCGTGATTCCTTGCTCTCTTTCAGCCATCAATCCATCTAAAAGTAGCGAATAATCAATTGCTCCTCCACGTGATCCAACTTTACTAT
>BNJU01000952.1_pt1 | contig 74249 bp, 73 predicted proteins | sample 8539281 | NCBI WGS metagenome assembly BNJU01 (sample SAMD00202456, study PRJDB9452) | human saliva metagenome | isolation source: human saliva | place: Japan
GAGTCTTTAGTATTTTTCATCAGCAACAGCTGCGGATACACGGCCTTCGCCACGAACATTCAATTTACCGCCGTCAGCCAAGAAGTCGCTAGAACCAGTATTACCAGTCAATGCAACGCCAACGTTTTTCAATTGAGCTACGTTAACAGCATCTGTATCAGCAGTACCAGCAGCAAGGCCTGTCAATTGACGAGTCAATGTACTACCATTACCGATGGATACAGCAGCAGTAGTAGCTGTACGAACATTGTTGTCTAAGTTTGTGTAATGACGTGTATGGTCATCGGAAGGATTGTAACCTTTAACGCCTTTATCTGTTGTTGTAACAGAGCTAGAGCCTAGTGCTACACCATCAACTTTATCAGCTTTTGCAGTATAACCAACAGAAATTGCATTTGTAGCAGATGCTGTCGTTTTATTACCTAAGCCACCATATGTATTAGGGCTGTCTGTGAAAGGAGCACCTTTACCATCACCACCGATTGCAATCGCATGGTCACCAGTAGCCTCTGCATTAAAACCTACTGCAACAGAACCATCATTATTAGCTTTTGCCGTACGGCCAACAGCAGTGGAACCTACGCCCTTAGATTCTGCACCATTACCAGTTGCAAGAGCACCATGTGCAGTTGCTTGTGTTGCTTGACCAAATGCAAGCGCACCAGAAGCAGTTGCTTTAGCTTTATTACCAATTGCAGTAGAATTATTACCAGTTGCTTGGGACAATGTGCCAATAGCTGTTGCAGCATTAGCAGATGCAGTTGCTTGATTACCAATAGCAATCATGTCGAATGCGCCAAGATCATTACCATATGTAGCTCGCGCATTAAGACCTATTGCAATTGCTGCAGATCCTGTTTTGCCAGGTGCGGATTGTGCAATTGTACCACCAGAACCGATAGCAATGTTATGACCTGCCAAAGCAGATACGTCAGCACCAATAGCTACAGAATCATCATGTTGAGTCGTTGCATTGTTACCAATAGCCACACTTTGTCTACCACCAGCATGGGAGTAGTTACCAACAACGACGGAATTACCACCCGCTTGTTTAGGTGTTGTATCACTACTACCAGTTGTAAAGTTTTGATTATTGTATGCGCCGATAGCAATGGCACCATCTGCATTAGCATTAGATTTATTACCAATGGCAATTGTTTTAACGTTAGTAGCTGTGTTGCTAGTACCAAGTGCTACAGCATTACCACCAGATGCTTCGTTACGATTACCTAATGCAATAGCTGCATTGGCAGTTGCTCTATTCGCTGCACCATAAACGATTGTGCCATCTTCATTATTAGTATAGTTACCATAGCCAACTGCAACAGAATTAACACCAACAGTTTGATCACCATAATCGCCTACTGTTTTTGCAGTTTTAATATTGATACGACTGTCGTTAGTATTAATACTGTTATCAGTCTTAAGAGGGTTAGTACTTGTGAACGCATCTACAGGCGTACCCATTTGTGCGCCAACGCCAACAAGCGCTAAACCAGCTAATACGCTAGCTAGGACTTTCTTTTTGCCGCTATTATTTTTCGCAATTTCAGGAACTACAACGTAGCATTCCTTAGATTTGCTCCAAACGACTTTAAAGACCTTATTCATAAAACCTTTGAACCCCTTTCTCATAAGTACATGAAAAATGTAACTTTTACACTTTAGTTCACTTCATGAAGAGTGGTTTTTCTCTCATTCACACACACTTCATATAGGATAACTTAATAATATCAATTTATTAATTAATTGTAAATACTTTTTACACCTATTTATTTAATGAAATTTTATATTTTACATGAAAATAAACTGAATTTTTATATGTATGTGTAAAAACAATCACATTTATTAAAAAAAGTACGCTACAACTATGTTTATAGCATACTCAACGACATTTTTCTTCATATACTTTTCATATAAGTCATAGTTCTTTTTAGTTTATAAATATGTTAAATAATATAAAATCAGACAAAAATAAGGCCTCTAATCAATGCCACTATTCTATAAATTTAATAAATCGAAATTACACGATTAATCAGCAAAACACTGTATTTGTAAGACTTTCATCAATTCAACACATTAAATTGTATAATGCTAAATTTTATGGATTATTAATATATATCTATTAATATATGCTAGTATTTCAAATAAAACTACACACAAAATGAACCTATGGATCTACTATAAACCATATTTATGCACCAAAAAACGCCCACACTATGGGACGGTACTTTCAAAATTGCGTTCAATTCAAAAGTCCGTTCTCACAGTGTGAGCGTTTTTATTATGGCCCCTATAGAAGAAAGGGGGGTGGGATTAGAGAGTCTATAAGGGCCATATGGATTTATAATTTAGTGTTCAGCCAGATTATTTGCCTATAGCATCACGTAAGTTTACTTTACGGGATTGAGGTTGATCTACAGGCGGATTAGCCATTGCTGCACGAAGGTCTACTTCGTGGTCATCACCAGCTTGAGGTTCTTCGCTAGCTTTGTTTTTCACCGTTTGTTTTGCGGCGTACCAAATTGTTTCGTTCATGTAGTGACGAAGTTCGTCATTGTTTACATGTTCTTGATCATGAGCCATGATGTCCAAAATGGAGTCTTCCAACGCTTGTGCTTCTTCGTCAGTCATAGGACCACCGATTTTCTTTTGCTCTTGAATAACTGCATTGATTTGGTCTACCATGCCACGAAGTACATTGTACCCATAGCTATTGGTGAAACCATCTTGCTCATTGTATTTTGGCATATCAAAGTATTCGTATTCATTCTTGTTGCGATTTTCACCGTTCCAGTTCATGAACACTTCTTGACCATGCACACGACCGATGGAATGTGTGCGGAAATAGTCAGCATAGTTATGTTTGTCATAAGAATGCAACCAAACCTTTTCAGATTTCGTCAATTGTTTATGATCATCATATTTAACCTTAGCTTTTGCAATGTTGATTTCTGCATTTTGCCAAGCTTTCACATAATCATGAACAGCTGCCACCGTTTGTGGGCTCGCTACAGGAACGAGTACAACAGAGCCGAGTTGTGGCGTCATTACAGGGTTTTTAACAATTAATACATCATCATATGTAGGTGCGCTGGCTGCGTGACCAGTAAGGGATGCAGCGCTCATTAATACTGCTGCTGTGAAAGCAAGCATTGTAGATTTTTCATATCTATTCCTCTTTTCTTAGTCGAACCAAAAGGGACGAGAGGGTTCTCGGTATCGAGTTCCCTCTTCCCGTTATCTGTGAAAGTTTAATCTATCAAATTATAAACCTAATTTTGCCATCATTGCAGCAATTTGAGCTTTCATTTGTTCATTTTCTGCTTTCAAGTCAGATACTTCGCCTTTTAATCCGGCATTTTGAGCTTTCATAGCTGCCATTTCTTGTTGCATTGCATACGCGGAACTGATAGGGCCTTTGCGGTAACGATCTGCTACAGCAGCTTCGCTATCACGGTTACCAACTTTCCAAGTTACACCAGCGTTTGCCATCATATGGCTAGAACCACCAGCCCAGGATACGCCACCATGGATTAATGTAGATTCATTTTTGTAATGAGCTACACCAAGAGCCACTGCGGAGTTACCACGGTAGTTACCATAACCAGCCATGATTTGAGTTGGTTCTAATGGGTCGTATTGGATAGGTTTCAATGCGGAGAGAGAGCTGCGCCTTGAGCACCTACACGACCGATTTCTTCACCGAGCATATCTACACGAGGGTCAGCTGCAGGAGCACCAGGAGTACCTGATACTGCCAAGTCGTAAACTGGAGCACCATTAGCATCTGTAGTTTTATTAATTACAACAGAGTGGTTGTTAGATGTTACCTTAGTCAATTGACCTACAGTTGCAGCATCATCTTTAGCGGTACCAGTAGCAAGCTTAGTAATTTTATTACCACCCATGTTAAGATCCCCATTTGTTACATTGATGGAGCTACCACCAAATGTCATTTTAGGACCACCAGCAGCATTAGAGATGGATGTAATACCTGTTAGATCACCCATTACGTCAAATGTAACTTTACCATCAGCAGCTGTACGAGCTTTTGTATTTGTGCCATCAATGAAGTTCAAGCCATCGGACAATTTAACTGTACGAGTATTACCACCGTTTTGTTTGTATGTCAACGGAATTTGAGTTGCAGCTTGATTACCATCGAAACCAACTTTATAAGTTGTTTCATGAGCTACAGATGTATCAGCAGTTACTGTAATAGCAGGGCTTGCAGAAGTTACTTTAACAGCTTCTTTAGCAGCATCTTTAACAGCATTTTTAGATACAGACACTTCATATGTTGCACCAGCTGCACCGAATGTATCGCCAGCTTTTGGAGCTACTGTAGCAATATTTGTATCACCAGCGGCTGCCGTACCAGCTTGTACTTTTTCAACAGCTTTTTTCTTAGCCTCAGTAAGAACTTTATTCAATTGTTCTTCAGTTGCTGCACGACCCTTAGTTGCAAATGTAGGATCAGTAAGAGTTACATTTGTTAAACCAGTGATATCGCCAGTATGACCGTCGATTTTAACTTTATGAGTATCACCAATAGTTACAACAGGTTCCAAAGATACTTTGTAGTTCGTATGACCATCTGCTGCTGAATTATCAGTTTCAACCTTAACGTTATTATCGCCAGCTTCTACTGTTGTTTTCGCTGCATCAGTGTATTTCTTCAATTGAGAACCATTCACTGCATCTTTAGATGTTGCATTCACAGCACCATCAGCTACGTTAGTGATTTTCTTATCGCCTGCATCTACACCAGTCTTAGTAATGGAAGGACCATTAGCAATTGTCACACCATCTTTATTGACAGTAGTATCGCCAGCTTTCAAGGAACCATTCGTACCAAGATCAACAGCTTCTTTCAATGCATACTCAATATGAGTGCCAGTCGCATCATTTGTTTGTTTAACAGTTAAGTTGCTACCAGCATTGAAGTCTACTTTTTTTACCATTATCAATAGTTTTACTTGTAGCACCATTATTAGCTGTTACATCAAAACCATTCATTGTGCCAAGACCAGCACCGCTGATTTCAAGATTACCAGCTGCATTTTTTTAGCTACAGTAATGCCATCTTTACCAACAACATTAACTTTACCATTTGTAGCAGGAACATCAGTACCATTAGCTTGGATTGTCCACAATTGATCTGTAGTAGCTACAGTTTTTGTAGTGCCACCATTAGTTGTGAAAGTAATGTTATCACCATTACTTTGAATAGTGTTACCACCAAGTTGGATGCTGTTCAAACCTTTAAGGTTTTTGTTCAAACGAATTGTTAATGTATCATTATTCTCAGCAGTTACTGCGATATTACCACTTGCGGAGACAAATGCAGCTTCATCAGTAGCAGATACACCTTCACCTTGTACTTTTACTAAGGAGCCAAGTTTATGTTTGTTTACAGTACCAGTGTTATTACCAGTAAATTTCAAACCATCATCCATAGTTGCTACTTCGTGAGTAACTTCTTTAGTTGTACTAGGGTTAGCTGGATCAGGTACTTTTTCAGTGTAAACAATACGAGTTACACCATCTTTACCATCGATACCTACGCCATTAACACCATCTTTACCTTTAATGGAGATACCATTAGCACCATTTGTACCATTAAGTCCGATGGAACCATCTGCACCATTCATAACAACAGCAGAACCATCTGCACCTTTGGCGCCAACAGAACCATCTTTGCCATTAGCACCGTCTTTACCTACAGTAATCTTATCAGATAAAGAGAATTCAACAATAGCATTACCATTAGTAGTATCGTTAGTTTGTTTTACTACTAAGTTTTTACCAGATTGGAACTCTACAGACTTACCATCAGCAATATTTTGAGCATTTGCATTATGATTAGCATCAACAGCACCACCATCTGTAGTGTTAGCAGAAGATTTAACATTCCAAGAGGAAGCTGTAGCACCACCTGTGGACAAACCAGATAAATCAATAACTGCTTCTTTGCCGGTTACTAATTGGTTATTACCATCTGTGTACGTTAATTTAACTTTTTATCAGCACCAGGTGTATATGTGCCAGGAGTAATATGCAATTCAGTATCTTTCAACTGTTTCACATTAACCGCATCAGTATCTGCTGTACCAGGAGCCAAGTTCACAATTTTATTGTTTGTTGTGCCATCGCCCATGGACAAGTTGCCACCAGTAATAGTTACAGCTGGAACAGTTGCACTAGGTGTATCATTCAATGTAATGGAAGAACCACCATTAGAGATCTTATTGATACCTTTTAAGTTTTTATCAAGTTTTACATCGATTGTAGTATCATCACCAGTTTGAGAGATGAAAGTCTTAATATTCGTACCGCTATAATCAGCATCTGCACTAGTGCCAGCACCTTGTACTTTTACAGTGGATCCCAATTTATTAGTTTTTACACCACCAACATTAGCGTCGAATTTCAAGCCTTTATCAATTAAACCGTCTTTAGTGTTTTTCAAATCAGATACATTGACAACTGCATTAGGTCGTGCATCAGTGTTTGTCGCATCAGTGGCTTTATCCAATTTTTCTAAGAAATCACCACCTGTTTGAGATTGAATAGCAGACCCAACATTATTGACGATCATGTTGCCACCAGTTCTAGCACCAGTACCATCTTCGAAGGATGCGATTACAGGACCAGTATATGCATTACCATTTTCATCTTTGAAAGTACCATCTGGTTGTTTAATCAACTTAGTAGTACCATCTGGTGTTGTGTAAACAACAGGTGTGGAAGCACTTACTGTATATGTAGTATGACCATCTGCTGCAGTAGTGTCAGATGTAACAACTACATTCTTACCAGCTTTTACTTCTGTTTTAGCTGCTTTCAATTGTTTTACGTTAACTGCATCATTATTATCTGTACCATCATCCACATTAGTAACCTTGTTACCGTCAACAGATAAGTTACCACCACTGATTGTTACTGCAGGTGTATTAGTAGCACCACCAGGAGCATTATTCAATGTGATTGTTGTATTACCATTTTTAACAGTATTAATACCATTAAGGTTTTTAGACAATTGAACGAGTAATTTGCCATTACCATCATTGTTTACACCGATATTATTAGTAGTCAAGTCAGCTTTAGTAGCGCCACCAATAATATCTACAACATTATTTAGATGTTTTTTAATAACATTAGCATTAGTTGCTTGGTTTGTTTGACCATCATCACCCGCAAATTTCATGCCATCATCATGTGTTGCCACTTCATGTTCCACATTATTTTTGTCTGTGTAAACGATACGAGTCAAATTAGTACCAGGAGCACCATCGACACCAGGAACTCCATCTTTTACATTTAATGTTGCGCTAGCACCAGGAGCACCTGTAGCGCCTCGAGGACCTGTTAAGCCGATAGAACCATCTTTACCATTGATAACTACAGATGCACCATCTTTACCATTTACGCCAATTTTACCGTCAACACCATTAGCACCATCTTTACCAACTGTGATTTCATCGGATAGAGCAAATTCAACTTTTGCACCATTAGTATCGCTAGTTTGTTTAACAGTTAAGTTTTTACCAGCGATCATTTCTACAGAATTTGTATTAGCAATAGTTTTAGCGTTTGTTTCATGGCCTGTTGCCGTTGCACCACCATTAGCTGTATCTGCAGAGGATTTAATATCCCAAGTAGAAGTTGTGCCAGCAACTGGAGTCACCTTCAAGTCGAATGTTGTTACACCATTAGTTGTTGTAGAACTTACTGTTACTGACTTGTCAGTAGATTTTACATCATATGTTTTATTTAATTTATCTTTAGCATCTTGTGTCAAATCTACTTTGATATCAGATCCACTAGCAGTTGTACTGATGTATTGGTTTGCACCACTTGTACCGGAGCCATCACCTTTAATGTTAAATTTGATACCAGTAGCATTATCTAATGCAATTTTATTAGTTTCTGTATTACCATCAGCACCTAAATTGATTTATTGTTAAATTTATCATTCACAATTTTCAATTGTTCTTCAGTTGCTGCACGGCCTTTAGTTGCAAAGTCACTACCAGCAGCTGTAGGGATAGTCGTATTAGTTAAACCTGTGATATCACCTGTTTTACCATTTAGGCTGATATTATGATCACCAGATACAGTTACTGTTTGGTTAGGGCTGAAAGTAATTTTGCCAGCATTACCAGATCCATCTGCTTTATTGGTGATAGATGTAATTTCTGTCAAATCACCTTCTACATTCACTTTATATGGATCAGCAGCTGTACCAGAACCAGATTTTGTCGTATTTTTACCGTTAGCTAATACAGTTTTCGCGTCTTTCAATTGTTTGTAGTTAACAGCATCAGTATCATCTGTACCAGGAGCAAGGTTCACAATCTTATTGTTAGTTGTACCATCGCCCAAGGACAAGTTACCACCAGTGATTGTTACAGCAGGTGTATTAGTAGCACCACCAGGAGTGTCATTCAATGTAATTGTTGTATTACCATTTTTAATAGTATTAATACCATTAAGTTTTTTAGACAATTGAACGAGTAATTTACCATTACCATCGTTGTTTACACCGATGTTATCAGTAGTCAAGTCAGCTTTGTTAGCACCACCGATAATATCTAATGTTTCGTTAAGTTTCTTAGCGATAACTTTAGTTTTATCAGTACCTTGTGCATCATCACCAGCGTATTTCATACCATCATCAAGGTTAGCTTGTGCTTTACCATCGAATACAATACGTGTAGTTGTTGTACCATCTGCACCAGGTGTACCAGGTTGACCTGGTTGACCAGGAACTTCAACGGAAATAGTACGAGTTACACCATCTTTACCATTGATACCAATCTTACCGTCTTTACCATTTTGACCAGTTACAGTCACAGTTTCAACATTAATATCTTTATCTAAACTGTATGTATACGTTTGGTTACCAGTTAATGCATTAGAAGCATCTGTTTCAAGTTCTTGTTTAACAATGAGGTTTACCTGCTGCGTAGTTAACTGTATTACCAGGTTTTACAACAGTTGCTGTAGAATTACCATCAAGTGTACCACCGTTTGATTTAGCATTTGCAAGCCATCCAGAGTTATTAATAGTTTCAACAACTTTAGAAATCGTTGCAATACCGTCTGTACCAGGTGCACCTGCTTGACCTGGAATACCTGCTTTGCCATTTGTTACAGTCGGTGTATCGCCAACTTTAACATCAAATATCACTTTACCATCAGCACCAACACTAGCAAATGTATGAGCTCCACCAGTGAAGTTTAAACCTTTCTCAAGTGTAACGGTTCGATTAGCACTTATAACAGTACCATTCGTTGATTTATAAGTTAATGGAATTTGTTTAGCTGCTTTATTGCCATCGAATGTCACTTCATAAGTTGTATTATGATTAGCTGCATCTTCTTTAGGTGTTACCGTAATTGGGTTATCAGCATTTGGTGTGTATGTAGTGCCAGATTTTATACCACCATTATTAATTGTTACCGCTTCACGAGCTGCATCTTTAACAGCGTTACGAGATACGGATACTTCATACGTTGCATCAGCAGCACCGAATGTATCGCCAGCTTTTGGATTTACGTCTGCAATATTCTTATCACCAGTAGCATCAGCTGCTTTTTGTACTTTTTCAGTAGAGGAAGTACCGCCTGTAGATAAACCAGACAAGTCGATTTTAGCAACTACATCTTGTCCGTTAGCTTTAACAGTTTCACCTTTACCATTTACATATGTCATAGTAACGGTCTTATCAGCTGCTACTGTGTATGTACCTGGTTTGATATGTGTATCTGTATCGCTTGCAATTTTCTTAACATCGCCAATATTAGCAGCATTGGAATCAGTGTCACCACCAGATTTAAGGTTAGTAATGTTATTACCACCAATATCGACATTACCACCAGTAATGCTTACTGCAGGTGTATTACCTGTGCCACCTGGGTTGCTGTTAAGAGTGATGGAGGAGCTACCGTTAGATACAGAGTTGATACCCTTCAAGTTTTTATTCAACTTAATTTCTAATGTATCTGTACCATTAGCTACTACAGCGATATTACCAGCTGCAGATGCGAAGCTTGGAACAGCGGTTGCAGCAACGCCTTCACCTTGAACTTTTACAAGGGAACCAAGTTTATGAGTATTTTCGGTTCCAGTGTTGTTACCAGTGAATTTCAAACCTTTGTCAACCAATGCATCAGATGTAGTCTTAAGGTCTTTTACGTTTACAGCTGCATTTGGTGTATTAGTAGTGGCTGCATCCAACTTAGTTAAGAATGTATTACCTGTGGATGTACCCGTTTTATCGATGGCGGAGCCAACGTTGTTGATAACCATGTTACCACCAGTTGTGTTGCCATTGCCATCCATGAAGGATGTGATTACATCACCTTTATCTACATTATTACCAGCTGAACCATCAAGATTTGTTGTGAAAGTGCCATCTGGGCGTTTAACAACTTTTGTACCATCAGCTTTTGTGTAAACAGCTGGAGTTACAGCATTTACTGTATAAGTTGTACGACCTGTTGTACCATCAGAAGTAGATGTAACATTTACATTGTCGCCAGCTTTTACAATAGTACCAAGTTTAGTAATTTCTTTCTTGCCTTCATTTGTGATGTTAGAAAGATCATTTTTAGCAATGCCTTTAATAACGGCTTTTTCATTAGCAACGGCGTTATTATTACCATCAAGGTATGTCATAGTTACATCACCATTGCTATCAACAGTATATTCATGGCCAGCAGTTGTAGGCGCAATATGACGTTCAGCAGTTTTTACAGCATGTAATTGGGAACCGTTAACTGCATCAGTGGATGTAGAATTTACATCACCATTAGCAACGCCTGTGATTTTGTTATTAGATACATTAACAGGGCCACCGGAAATAGTTGTGCCACCGGTAGTGAATTCGATTTTACCGCCACCGTTGTTTGTAATGGATGAGATACCTGTTAAAGCACCTTCTACATTTACTTTATATGGACTAGCCGTTGTACCTGCACCAGTTACAGTTGTATTTTTACCATCGGCTACTACAGTTTTGCTTCCTGCTGCAGCGTCGATTTCAAAGTATGTTTTACCAGCTGCATCTGTTTTTTGATCTACAGTAACTGCAGAACCAGTTTTAGCTTTCACCAAGCCATCGTAATCAAATTTAACATTTACGTTAGCATCTGTACCATTAGAATCATTTTTAGAAACAGTAGTTAGACGATTACCATCACCATTAATATTTAATTGCCCATTATAAGCAAGAAAATCAGCAGCCACCTTATTAGTACCTACAGTTGCAGTGTTTGTATCTGCACCAACACGTACATTAACACTCTTCAATTGAGCCACGTTGACAGCATCGGTATTGCTAGTACCAGCTGCTAATCCTGTAATTTGTCGAGTTCCATTAGTACCATTACCTATAGATACAGCTGCTAATGTAGACATAAATGTAGTTCCATTAAGTCCACTATATGTACGCTTACGCGTATCACCAAATTCTGGGTTAGTCGGATTATATCCTATGCTTCCAGCAGCTACTGTTGTAACAGAACCTGAGCCCAATGCTACACCACCTGCGATGTTTGCAGTTGCATTATGCCCAATTGCAGTAGCATCAGCGACATTTGCAACTGTATTCCAACCAATACCAGTACCCCCGTCAGCAGTTACTTTAGATGCACGACCAACCGCTGTAGATCCATTAGCAACTATACCGTCAGTACCTGCCGTTGCACCAGGGCCAAATGCTGTAGCACCTAAACCATTTGCAACAGCTTGTGTACCGAATGCGGCACTAGAAGAACCAAGAGCTTGAGCATAGCTACCCACTGCAGTAGCATTTCCATTTGTGGCTTAGTTTTAACACCCATTGCAATCGTATTGTTATCATCAGCTGTTACTTCTTGACCGATTGCAATCATACCACTCTTGCCTTTTACGCTACCATCTGCTTGTGCACCATTACCAATAGCAAGAGCAAAAACATTATTTACATCTGCAGTACCATACATAGGGTTCCCAGATCCATCAAGTTTGTTCTTACCACGAGCAATCGTCTGTCTACCATTAGGATAATCTGAATTTACCATTGTATTACCAATAGCAATTGTTTTACCTGTAGTTGCAATGACACCACTACCAACACCAATAGAGTCTTCACCTGCTACAGTATTATTTGTACCAACTGCAACATTTCGGTCACCATGAGTTACGTTCTTGAAACCACCAACAAAGGAATCACCACTATTAGCAACACTTGCCGTACCAACAACAGTTGAATTATCTCCTTTAGCTTGCGCACCAGCGCCAACTGCCGTAGCTTTAAAACCAGAAGCTTTAGATACTGCACCAACAGCGACAGTACTATGTTCTGTAGCCTCAGCATAACCACCTAATGCAACAGCATAACCTTTTTCCTCCGGTGCATGTGTTACAGTACTTATAAAAGTCCCAGAAGTTTGAGCTTTTGCATAACTACCAATAGCAAGATTACCTATTTGATTTGCTTTAGCTACATTACCCATAGCAATAGTATTTCTACCTGTTGCTTCAGATGCAGAGCCAATAGCAGTCGAAGAAGGCCCCGTTGCTTTATTATTGTTACCCATAGCCAATGTGGATTCATTATTCGCTTGGTTTTTACCACCAAAGATATAATGTCCATCACCGGTAGCAGCGCTTCCATCATCTTGTTTAGTGGTATTTTGATAACCAACAACAACAGAATTCTGATCTACTTTATTTTTATAATCTTTACCAGCTAAATTATTTGGTGCAATATTGACTGCACTATTACTATAATCATCGGCCGCTTGTACCGGCGTACCAGCAGCCCCAGCACCAACCATAGCCAAGCCAGCCAATACGCTAGCTAAAACTTTTTTCTTACCACCATTGTTTTTTGCTACTTCAGATACTACAACGTAGCATTCTTTTGTTTTGCTCCAAACAACTTTAAAGATCTTATTCATATTTCTATGAACCCCTTTCTTTTTCTCTTTCTTTAAGACACTTATAATCCTTAATTAATCCCTATTCAATAGAAATAAAAAAATCATTGTGTGAAGAACATTTTTGCATGTTTCACTTTTTCATTCATCTTACTTCATGTACATACTATAACAAAAAAATTTTTCTTTTTGTAAAACATTTTCTCTCATTTTTTTCTCATAAAATTGGAAAAATGTTTTTATTTTTTTAATTTTTATTAAAAAAATGGTGTATTTTTTTACACATTTTTTGTACGATTTTTTTCAATTTCAGTAAACATATATTAATCATTTTTCGATTTATTTACTTACACAAATATTAACAATCACGATTTCTTCATAAACATGATGTTAATATGTTTATGCACTACAAGTTTTTTTCGATATATTGTAAAATGCTATTAAACCATGTTAAATAAGGATATAAAAACCATTACCTATCAAGAAAAAAATAAGTATTTAAATTAGCAAAACTAATCAAATATACCTCATAAAGCATGAATGAGATATTCATGAATACAACTGCAATAGTAGAGATATAATAGTTAAATTTAAAATTTTCTATTTATAGTTATATATATCTATAAAAAAATCGTCTTTGTAATCCATTTAATTTGCTATATATAGTTATATATATAAGGATATAAACTTTCACCATAAAACAATGTAGTATGATATACTAATCTACAGTAATACATGAGGGAGTGTAGACAAAGGGGTTAATTATGAAAAAAGAAACTAAAAAAAATAAGGCCGCATCAGCCTCTGCCGAAACGGCAACAAACAAGAACGTCGTATCTAAACCGGATGCAACGGATACAGCAACGCATACCATGGACGTACCTACGGATGTAGAAAAGGGCATTAACGATTTAAAGGCGTCCTACGATACGTTCCTATATATTTCAAAGCCATTTTCTAGCACGAATATTAACAATTTGTACGCTAAGGCTAAGATTTATGGCCTCGATCCGGTAGCGCCAAGCAAGGCGCGCGTACTAGAGCTTGGTGCGTCTTGTGGCGGTAATATCATCCCACAAGCGATGTACTACCCTACATCGACTTTCACAGGCATCGACCTATCCGGCGTACAGGTGGAGCACGGCAAGGAGATTATCGAATCCATCGGTCTTACGAATGTGACGCTGCTCGAAAAAAACATTATGGACGTGGATAAGAGCTTCGGCACCTTCGATTACATCATCGTTCATGGTATCTGGTCTTGGGTACCGGACATGGTGAAAGACAAAATTCTCGACATTTGCAGCGAGAATTTATCGAGCCGCGGCATCGCTTATGTATCGTACAATACATATCCTGGCTGGAAGCGCTTAGAACAATTGCGCGACATTATGTTGTACGCGGATAAACGAGCAGAGGATAAGGATTTATTGGAACGCACATTGTATACGAAGAGTGTGTTAAAGCTCGTAGCGGAAACGATGAACAGCGATGATCGCTCTCGGGCCCAATCGAATTACAAGATTAACAACATCAACCGCGTGTTGCAATCCAACGATTACTACGTGGCGCACGAGTATCTAGAAACCTTCAACGATCCTGTATACGTATCTGACTTTATTGAACGGGCACGTCAACACGGCTGTGCCTATGTGGGTGACGAATCATTACAACGATCCTTCATTACTTGGCTTTCAGGAGACGTGGAAAAAAACATTTCCACCCTATCCAACGGCAATTACATCGACAAGGAACAGTTCTACGATTACGTGTACGACACGCAGTTCCGCATGAGCCTATTGACGAAACTGTCCAACGAGGACAAGATCAACCACGACGAAACGGTGACCCAAGATATCTTGAACAGCCTGTACTTTATGGCGCCGTCTAGAAATGTGAAGGGCATTCCTGAGGACTGGACAAATACGGTTCACATCGCTATCAAGGTGTTGATGGATACGTTCAAGGAATTCACCGTTCAGGATATCGTCAACTATATTAGTTCCCACTATCCGGGCTATGTCATCGATGGCGACGTGTTATATCAACGTCTGTTCCTACTCATCGTGACTGACAACCTCAACATTTACGGGGTCTCCTATCCTCGCACGCCGTTTGTTGAAAATGAAAGCTACATTCCAGAGCGCTTTATTAAATACATCGAAACCATTGTGGAAAAAGAAGGTAGCCAATACCTCACACCTGGTAACATGTACAACCAAGTGGACGAGGACGTCGATAATGGCCTATTATACGTGATGAAACAATTGGCTAAACCAATCTCTCGAGCCGATTTAATCGCCAACCTCGACGAAAACCTAACTGTTAACCGCACCACCAAGGACGGCTATAACTACGTTGTACCGACCGAAGAATACATGGACGAAGTGTTGACACACATTGAAATGCTGGGGTATTTTGAGAAATAAGATTGCTTCTTTTAAGATACAATCCATAAAGTAAAAACATAGGCAAAAGGAGGTTTTAACATGTCATTTAAAGAATATGAAGTTATTGCTATTCCAAATTCTAATACGATTCTCATTAATTATGGTCTGAGTAAGGGCGCTAAGCGTGGACAAACTCTTAGAATTATAGAAAAAGGCCCTCATATTCTTATAGATGAACATGATTACGGTACTTATGATGCTATAAAAGCAATAGTTGAAATACATGCACCTTATGAACAATTTTTCTGAATGTAAATTATTTAATTATTCAACCATAAATGTGCTCAGTCCTTTACAGTCCTTACTAAAACAAACGAAAAAAGAGGAAATGACTTTATCTGGTGTTACACCTACTCCTATGCCTATGCCACCCACAATAACTCCTATTAGTGTAGGCGACATCGCTCAATTAACGAATGAATAATATGATATATATTGACACTTAACTTTCTTTTATGCTATAAATTAGGTAGTAAAACGATATTGCCTTTGAGCATATCACCATGCCTGCTACTTAATTGTAGCGGGTTTCTTTTTATGCTGGAGTCTATATCTATATGGCCTACGATAAACCCTTTAAAACCTATGATGAACAAAATCAATTAAGAAGATCATTATTTTCTGATTATTGCAAACTTACGTCTTTACCAAGTAATATCCTTGATAGATTTAGCAAGTTTCAACAAACACTATCCTAAATATATAAACTGAAATAGTCATAGCACTCAAAATCAAAAACAGATAGATAACTCAATGAGAGTGAATACGAGGAACTCATTCGCTTACTACTGTGTATACCCAGTAGTTACCAATTACAATCTTAGTACTAAAAAACGGCTTATAGGACAAAAAGTGTGTGTAAAAACTTCAAAAGACTAAAAGCGGTCTATTGGTGGTGCTATATGCACTCACCAAGACCGCTTTCTATTTCAAATATATTAAATTGTATGCCTACAGATGAATCGATTGCTGCTATCTACAAACGGTTATCTAATTATTGCCAAATAGATCATTCAATCCCTCAATGGGGTGATGCTCCTGTTTGGAATGAGCTACATATGTCTACAGATTTTCCAACTTATTGGGATTAGTCACACACACTTTTTGTCCTATAACCCCCAGCTTTCCTAAAAGCATAAGAAATTTCAGCATTATTTGTCGATTTATATAATTCTTCGTTCTGTTCCCCAAGCATGATATCTCTATAATAAAAGTCGCGTAAGTTATTGCTTGTCTTTACATTAACCATTCGCGTATATCGATTGCTAGGATTAGTTGTGGTAAAAGCAATACAGCTTTTATCAAGTGTTTCTAAAGGTCTTAGGTTATGAGATGTAAATATTAATTGGCCTTCGCCTTTCTCTGAAATGATTCGTAAAATCTCACCAAGCAGATATTCAAAGATACCCGAGTCTAGCTCATCTATGGCAACAGTAATAGATTTTCTATTATAGACAGAAATTAATAGGCCTAAAACGGAAATAATTTTACGTATCCCTTCAGATTCATATTTTAATGGAATATATGTATTTGATTTATAGGATACTAACTCAAATCGCTCTCCGTCTTGATTATCCTGCAATTTTTCCTTACCTAGTGTTTCTACACCTATAGTTAATCCTGGTACAATTTGGGTTAATACCAAATTCATCATAGCTATACTATCTCTAATATCTTGTACAACGGCTATAGGGAATACATTAGGTTGATTTAAGGATAATCCAATCGTACCTACAATATGTCTCGTATCAGCCCGATAGTTAATCTCTAATGGTAATGCATCGAGACTAATTAAGCCACTATGTTCCGTTGTTACTACAAATAAATCATGATTTCCATACTTCACTAAGTCTGTCAAAATCGAATATACTAATGCAAAATCTTGATTTGATTCCATCACTTCATTACGACTATGAAGCCGTTTCATAAACTCAGGAGAGAAAATAAAGGATCGCGATTCCACATTCGCTTGTTTTTTATTTACGATTATATCTGTAATATCATCAATATCACGACCAACTAGTAAGTCTAATTTTGATTTAGGTTTAAAGATTTGCTTAGCCGGTACATTCGTGTCAATTAAAACACTTTTTCTAATATTGGTTTCTATACTTTCAAGCTTATATTGTAAGCGCTCTTTTGTAATACAAATACGATGTTCTCCATCTCTGGTATCATCCGATATATTACTTTCACCAGTAATCGATGAAGTAATGCCTAATTCCACCTCATAATCTACTAAAATATGTTTATGATTATCCTCTATTAACAATTCAAAATTTAATTCACACGTATGAGAGGCAGAGGATATATTGATATAATCACGAATTGTAGAAGGCAATTTTTGGCCTGTAAGTAATAATTTTAAAATGCTAATCGCATCTATAAGTGCCGTTTTACCGGAACCATTTTGACCATATATACCTAATAGACTTGATTTATAGTCCTTTCTTGTATTTATGAAATTGATACGACCGTGTTCAATATTCTTTATATTATCTATCGTCATAGATGCTAAACGAATATATTTGGTAGTGTTCATATACTTACCTCCTAGTATGCTAAGTGTAACACACCAACCATTTATATTCAATCAAATTGCAAAAAAACGATATTTTTATATTACGATTTACTATTTTTAATTTACGTTTTTGTAATACCACAAATAAAAAACCGATACAAACTCTACTACTAATAGCTAGAGTTCGTATCGGTTTTTTCTCTACATATTATTTTTTATTCACTCTAACTCGTTCAATTGTCGGTTGTCCTTGGCTATTTTTAGCCACTGTGTCAACGCGGAACAATGCCATTTCAGGGCTGAATTCTGTTACCAGTTGTTCGTTTACTTGTACACCGTTTTGAAGAGCACGGTATACGATTTGAGCAAATTCGTAGCGAGTTAACAAGCGATCACCACCAAATGTACCATCTGGGTATCCTTCTACCAAGCCGCGACGAGATAAATCGCTTACGGCTTCGTAAGCCCAATGGTTGCTAGCCACATCTGGGAACAATGTAGTGCGGTCTGCTTTCATATGCGTACCTGCCACATCGTTTAAGAGGGTTGTTAATTTTTGAATTTGTGCATTTTGAAGAGCTACGGTTTTCTTAAGTTCTAGCACCTCTTTACCGATGGCCACACGAGAGCGAGATACATTGCTATGAGCGCCGACTTTCACAGAAAGACCTGCATTCACAACAGTTTCCCCATTACCTACAGTGGAACCTACGCTCAATTGAACGTCCTCATTAGGACGATAGAACGCACCGAGTGCAGCAGCATTGCCATTATGGTAATGACCATAGCCAGCCGCAAAGTCCCATTTTGCATCTGGATCAAAGTCGAGCGGATGAAGGGCCGCCAAGGCAGCCGAACCAGCTACGGCCTTATTAACGCGTTTATCTAAGCGGGATACATCTTTTTAAGATTCGTTACAGCCCCTTGAACGTTGACAGTATTGTATGCATTCACGGATATCATGTCATGTAATCGTTTAAGTTGTGCCACGTTTACCGCATCAGTATCATTTGTACCAGCTGCAACGGATGTAATTTGACGCGTTGCGCCATTTGCTACATCACCAACGGATACAGCAGATGCTGTGGATTTCCAGGTAGACGATGTATCGGTGGATGGCGCATTAGTAAGGATATCATAACCAACTGCACCGACCGCTACTGTTGCTTTAGAACCACTACCAAGAGCCACACCACCTTCTGTGGATACGTCTGTGTTATGACCAAGGGCCACTGCATCGTGAACTGCTGTTGTCGTTCCATTGTCGCTAGAGCCGATAATAACGGTATGATTAGCACCTGTTACGGTACGGTTATCGCCGACGATAATCGTATTCTTTGCATCGGACACGGTATTCTTCGATCCGATAACCGTCATATGTTGCACCTTAGTCCCAGTATTGCCAACACCGAGGGCTAAATTGTCCTTGCTTTGGTCACCACGTACGCCCGTAACAGTATTATTTACACCAATCATGGATGTGCGCAATGTGTAGTCTGCTTTGTTACCGCCACCAAAGGCCATCGTTGCGCCGCCACCGTTAGATTCTTTTACGGCTTCACGGAATTTACCAGCTAATTCCTTCGCAGAATTGCCACCGTCGTCAGGTGCACCATAAATAGATGTAACGGAATTAGTAATTTCGTTGCCAGCACCCATGATAATAGAACCATTGGAATTGAAAGTTCGGTTTGCTGTACCAACGATACTATTAGCAACACCAGAGTAATAGTTATTAGCTGTTTTAGATTCGATGCTATTTAAAGAACCATTAATAGTGGATCCCAAGTTCTTAACAGGATTTGCCATACGGCCACCATTATATTCACTGGAAATGATGTTATAGGTACCTGTATTAGTTGTGAAAGCACCATTGCTAAAACTATTAGCACCCACTGTAGTGGCATACGCATTCAATGCATCTTTACGAGTAGTCGCTGTATCTACTGTGGTATCACCAAGATCACCTTTATAGTTATGGGAACCAATCATAGTACTGCCAGTACGAGCAAATGTATTGTCACCAATTGCTACGCTACCTACTACCTTTGTTGGATCCGACGGAATTCTTGCAGAAGAGAACCAACTACCACTAAAGGTTGTTTGACCTAATGCAAAGCTAGCCTCAATACCACCAGCCATATTTTCAATCTTTGCATTTTTACCGATAGCTACACTACCACCTTGGCTGGCATAGTTATTGATGTTAGCACCATTACCGACTACGATATCTCCTGTAGCAGCACTGGCGCCATTAGAATACCCAATCTTAGCACCATTACCAATTGCTACGTTTTCAATCTTTGGCGCATTGCTACCTGTCCCATAAGCAACACCATTACCAGCACCTGCCGTAACATCCGCTGCACTAGCCACACATAAACTGGATAACAACATACCATTAATCAATATCGCCAATAAGCGTTTCCGTTTGTTCATAATCTTCCCTCTCCATTTACAAACAAATACATAATACGATCTCTCACTCATCATTTATTCATGATGTTTACATGAATTATATTATCATATTTTAAATATTTGTAAATAGTTTGTTTATAATTATCTTAAATTTATTAATAGATTTATAAGATAATTAATATAATAAAAAAACGGATAGCTAATCGCAATGGACTAACTATCCGCTTATATACTGAGGTTTTTATGAATGATCTGTTTATATTATACAGCTATCTGAGTATCTCAATATTATCTGTTATTCAATTTTTGTACAAGCATATCTACTGTTTCTTGTAACTTTTTATTTTGAGCCTCCAATGTATCAACCCGTTGTTCGAGAGCATTATAGGACGCAGGAGAGATTTTTTGTAGCGTTTTGTTTTCACCGAATTTATAGGATACACCAAGGTTGGCCATGATGTGATCATTAACGGTAGCACCGGCCGTGAGGAGCAAGTTTTCCTTTGGATAATACCCCACACCGAGGGCTAGCGCATTGGCATCTTTGTAGTGGCCAATACCGCCCATCACTTGTACTCGATTATCTGGATCAAATTGCATTGGATGTAATGCAGCTAGTGCCGCAGCACGAGCATCGCCTTTATTGGCCTCTTTTCCAATGTTGCTAATTTTGTTATATAGATTATCGATTTGTTGATTGGCACCATATAATTGGGAACCATTGATGGCATCCGTAGAATCCGCGCTTACGCGGCCTGCCGCTACATGAGTGATGGTCCGTTCTTGATTGGTAGCGCCTACGGATACGGTGGATACCGGTGCAGTGCCGGCAAAGTTAACGGTGCCACCTGCATAAGTATAGCTTGGGGTGCTCACCACATCACTACTTTCAGCAGTGGATTGACTACCAAGCACAACTGCATTATTCAAAGTCGTATCTACGTGATCACCTAAGACATAGGTATTATTAGCCGTCACATGATTATAGGCGCCAACAACAGCATTGCTTTCACCCTTTAACTCTGCATTATGACCTATGCCATAGTTAAAATTGCCATCCACTTTTGAATTAGACCCAATCAACACCGTATTGTTACCAGTACTGCCTCCGGCTTGGCCTGTGCCAAGCCATACGTTTTTATTACCAGTCGCACCAGAACCAGCGAAGGAACCGATGGCAATCGTATTGGATATAGTCGAATTAAATCCAGCGGCAAAATTACCGAGGAAATTATAATCGCCCTTACCATTTAAAAAGGTCTTTGAACCTAGTGCAACATTGGCACCACCACTGGATCCATTCAACGATATCCGGCCAATGGCAATATTATTGCCCTTTGCATTAGGATCGTTAGAGTTTTGATATGGATTGCCATTAGTAGTACCGGCATCACCACCAAGGGTTACATTGTCTGAATAGGTAAATTTAGAATTTCCTGATACACCAATATTATAGGCTACACCACCAGTTGAAACGATAGGTGTATCAGCGGCTTGCACTAGGCCTATAGAAGATACACTAAACACACTCATCATTGAAACAATACATAATTTTGTTGCGTAATTCATATTACGACCCTCCCACACTTTCAAAATGTGTTGCTATACTCCCGCTAGCGTTCTCGAGGCACCATAAATTTCAGCCACCACATAAGGGTTCCCGCAGGTACTCAATTTGGCGAGTATCCGTTTCGTATAATCTAGATGTTCTAACAAAGCATCGCGTAGTTTGCGTTGCACGTGGTCAGGGGAATGAAATACGAGTATAGGATCAAAGTCTCCTATGATGATATACGTTGTATGTGGTTCTGGTCCTGGCTCAATGCGGTATTGAAATGGAATGATAACGTTGAATAAACCATATACCACATCACGCCCGATGGGTTTGCGCGATTTCAGGCTCGCAAAAGTCATGTTCGGACTCATCGTTCTAGGGTCCGTATACATCGGCTTTGACCGCCTCGACGATTGAATGCCGTTTGCTAGAACTCCCTCGTGGTGCGCTACTTCTCTCAATACCATCTTAATGGATTTATGGATGATTTCACGCCGACCATCTACATAGTAACACGCGGTACAATCACCGCCGTCAATATAGATTGGGATCAAGCAACATATATGGTGATCTACATCGCCATATATTGCATTTGGATTACAAGAAATTGATTCGTTATTACTTACATTTGCACACGTTGTATTCAACATTATCTTAACCTTTCTGTAAGATTAATAAATAGTCAGTAATAAAATAAGGAATTCCTCTTGTAAAAGCTTATAAATAACACGTGTTATAGTAGGTGCTTTAGCAGCACTTATGAGTTAATTGTATACCTATAATTACAAACTGTAAATATATAAATTAAAAATATTTTAGATTTTTTAAAGTTACTTATAACTATGCATATTTTGCATATCTTGCATATCGAATTCTTTGTTATCCGCTAATATCATATAGTACCGCAATTGGTCGATGGCCTTTTTATGGCGTTGTTGCACAGCCTGTCTAGACTGATGTGTTTCACAGCCTATGTCTACGCAGCTCTTGCCATCTCGATATAGGGCATACAATAACTGTTGTTGCTGCCGTGGCAGTTTTCTGAAAGCAGACCACAGACGATTGCGCAATTCGTCTTCTGTCACCGTACCGACAATATCTCGTTCAAGATCCACATCGCTAGGGAACTGATCCATCGCTGGCTCTGATACATCATCACCGGTGCATAGAGGCAAGGTCAACTCGTGGCGCCACTGATGAGCTGATTGTTTATAAAAATTAAGATACCCATAATGAATGGCTGCTTTCACATAGCCAGAAAATGGTACCTTTCCCGATGTGTGAAAGCTATAAATGGATTCGATAAAGATGATCCACAGAAATGATTCGACGTCATCCGTCATCACAGCCGTACTACATCGGCTCGCATACCGCATGATAAGCGGCCGATAGCGTCGGCATAGCTCGATTTGTGCCGCATCGATAGTCAATTCCTCGATGGGCCACACGGCTCGTTCCGTACTGAGCACCGATACACGACGTTCTTGGCAGACGCGCACTAAACTAAGGTCTGTCACCGCTTGTAACACCTTTGGGGACAAACCACATGCTTTACGTTCATATTCGTTCCTTTCTGCCTAGGCTTACTTGGAATATACACCCAATTGAGTATTTAGACAAATGAGAAATTCCGCCATAAATGTATACATTTACAGCGGAATTTTTGTTGTTACATATGTATTTGTGTATAATTACAAACCTATTTCAGAAAAGTACGCCAATTTAGATCAATTTTACATAGCTGCATGAATTTGAATCGATTGTTGTACAATGAGCGAGTTCGAATCAATTACAAGTCGCACGAATTCGAATTCATATCACTAAAACGATTGTATTAAGCGAGTGTATCTAGCACAGGTTTTGCAATGGTATCGTAAATATATTGCCCTTGACCACAGTTGATTTCCTCGAGATTTGGGAACACGAACTGGTACCAAAATTGGAACATAGTATTCACAAAATGATAATCTGCGTAGCGCAATGGACCTCGGCTACCCCCTTGAATACGTCCAATAATTTCCATATCTAAGAGGTCGGCCATACGGGTTGCAAAGGTGCCACTCTTAAGCTCACTGGCATGACATAATTCTGTATAAAACGGCTTATCCAGTTGTGCCAACGCATAGAGAATCGCATTAGCGGCGCCTACATTACGAATGTAGCGCATAAGCAATCGTTGTGGTTCCGTACATAATATGCCTTGTGGTTTAAAGAATAGACGCACAATATTTTCATCTACCGATAAGGCTGGATCTATATGCACGAGGTTCCCCGGCATACCGCCTGTTACGTGATATAGCTTAGCAATGTCTTCATCCGTATAGTCCCAACCTAATGCTCTCACATCATCAAGTGTGAACGGATTGACCTTGAAATAATTATGAATGTAGGCTGCAATTAAGCTTGATTCGCCCAAGATTCGCCCTTTTAATTCGTCCACATGGGTTCCCATGAGGAGTACGAATACTTTACCATGGTCACGATAGGTTTCCATCAAGTCACGCAATATGATAGGCGCTTGTGGAACCGTATCCACAAATGAAGGATAATCATCTATGATGAGAATGATCCGCTTGTCAAGACTTGCTTGAAAAACGCCACGCAATGCATCCTCTAAAGTCTTAAAAGACCCTGATGGCACCTTTAGTTCTCTCTCAATTGATCGAATATGAATAGACTCATTCGCCAAGCGACCAAGCAGATATATGGTATGACCCTTGCCTAATTGAGCCTGTAACGCTCTAGCGATATACGTTTTACCAACGCTGTAAGGACCATGTACAACACTCATTTCCATGCGGTCCTGATTGTATAGTTCCATTATGGCGTCAATGACCGCCTCATGGTTACTACATTTCATATAAGATCTCACCTCCCTTAAAAATAGTTCTCAGGAGTTTATTATATCATATTTTTAAATAAACTATAAAAATATTTCTTGTAAATTTTAACAAATAGATAATAAATTCATTTTTTTTACATAAAAAAACTCTTTTTCCCATTATGATATGTACCCCTTTTACTGGTTGTCCAGTAAAGAGGGTACATTATTACAAGAAAAGAGTTTCTATGCCTAATTTTACATTCTTATTATTAAAGCTCACAGTTGTAAGCCATATCTATCGGTCATTGCTAAATTTCATGAGCATGATGCGGCGCACCGATTCATCAAGCCGTGCTTCGGAAATAGTTCCATCTGCTACAGCCTGCGTCAATGCATCATGAACTGCCTTGATATGCTTGGCATGCTTACAAAGGATAACCATGTCGCTGCCCGCATTGATGGTGCGCACCGCATAATCCTCTATGGACATACCAGCAACAGCAGCGCCGACCTCGATATCATCGGTCATCACCACGCCCTCAAAGCCCAGTTCATTCCGTAGCCAATCTGTAATGATCGGTTTAGATAGACTCACCGGATGATTCGCATCGATAGAGGGTACTTTCACAGCATTCACCATAATCATAGGATGTTCGTCACGCGTCGCATCGATGAGCTGAGCAAAAACGCGGCCATCATCGTCCATGAGGCTCGCCTTCAACGCATCTAGTTTCATGCTGGCACCGTGTAATCAGCGCCGCCTGGAAAATATTGGTACCCCGTAAACACGCGATTCGCCGCATAGCGTTTAGTAATAGTCTCACCGATACGCGCCGCCCGGTCCACATCGCTCGTGTATGAGTAAAACGAATGGGTATTCACCATAACACCCAGATTCAAATTAAACCCAAGATCGCGCATCTCGATGGCCGTGCGTGTCGCTAGACTCGACACCGCATCAAGCCCCTGCTTCGATAACAACTTAGGGTCCGTCCACGGTAGCATCAAATTAGGTCTATACTGCATGCGTTCTCGATTCATGGCGATGAACGGTGGCATGAGGCTCGACGTATTCGCAGTGTCTCGTATGCCTTTTGTGAAAGCCCTCACTTGTTCCTTGGATTCCATATTATCATTATCTAATACAATACCGCCTACGCGATATTTACGTACTAATTCTTTTTGTGACTCGTCAAATGTAGTGCCTTCTAGACCGATACACATTAACTGACCAATCTTGTCCTCTTGTGACATCGTGCGCACACTGCGGTCCGCCTTTCCGCAGCAGACGCATTCATGGCGGCAATCGCCTTATACCCTACGGGCGCACGGTCAGAACTTGCCATCGTACTTGGCTCCTCTCGACTACACCCTACAAGGGCGCCCATCGTAGCTATTGCCAATACACCGCAAGCCAGCCTCTTTACGAACTGCTTCATCTCTCTCTACCCTCTATGACAGCTCAAATACAATCAAGTTACGGTTAGACCTCTGCCCCCCAGTCATCAGTCTATTGTTAACACTTTATACATTCTATTATATACCATCTATTTCATTAATGCCTCATTAAAAGTCCACAATTTTCAACCTGCTGATTTGCCAATTCCGCATATTGATAGAAAGGAATGCATACAGATTACAAGTTAGAAATTTCTTCAGACAGCCTCATATATACAAAATAAAAACTGCAACCTAGTCATATATACTGTAACTGATACATTCTCAGTATACATAAGACTAAATTGCAGTTTTTAGGATTATTTACGAGTACGATTAGCCTCTGTTTCATCGGATTCAGATGTCGTACCTGTCGTTTGTTGCGATGTATTATGAAGTGTCATCACTGTTTTAGCTGCCACCTTTTTTACAGGACCTGTTGGTAACACAATAGGTATTTGAGTGTTTACTTTCACAGGGCCATTAGCAGGTACAGGAGCTTGTACTGGTGTCGACAACGCCTTAACGATATTTGGTTGCGGTGCCGTTGGCGCTGCAGATTGAGCCGCCGTTTGAGCTGCTACCGATTGAGATGCTGCTGGCTGTGCTACTACTGGTTTTGGTGCTTGTTTAGGTGCATCCGGTTGTTGACGTGCCACACGAGCCGCCGCCAAAATTCCTGGGTTGCGATATAATAACTGACCACCTTCGGTAGATAATTTTTGATCGTAATAATATACATCAGCGTTGTAATACTCACTACCGCTCGCCACATCATAACGCAAACCAATCATGGTATACACCGTAAAATGTAGCAACCCGTCCGGTTTACTGCGGTCAATCGAATCACGGTCCACGTACCAGTTATTGCCATTATAGGTGAAAGCATAAATATCTTGCCGAGCATCGGCATTGGGTATAACAGATATAAACAGCGCTGCTACAAACATAGCCACTGCGCACATACGTTGAAACATGAGGCCTCCTCATTATGAATTACTACCTATATTAATACTATATATATTATATGAATCACATCTTAATATATACATTAATATATACTAATGGTAGGTAGATTATATAAGTATAAAAATGATTGTATACGATTTAACAACTTATTATACCACATTTTTCTGAGATTGCGTTCCTCTGACATACCTACTTGGAATTAGAACAGGCCTGTAGTATTGATGGGCCCCTTTGATACTGCTCCTAAAAATTAGAACAGGCCTGTAGTAATTTCCGAACCTTCGTACATACCCTTTTAAAATTAGAACACGCCTGTTCTAATTCTAGAGAGACCATATCAGGCTCATCTTAAAAATTACTACAGGCCTGTTCTAATTCTAGAGACACCATATAATTGATTAAGTTTATTTGGATTTGACGATATATATAATTTTTCCTTATAATAAAAGAAGATAGCCAAGCGAGTAGTTCCGTCAGGCTCATCTCAAGAATTATAAACGTGATGAAATGGCCTTTCAGTTACCTAGTTACTTTAGGATAACGAAGGGCTATTTGTCTTTTCCAAGACAAATAAGAGAAGCTAATTATAAAGAGAACTTTTGTTTTACGCAATAAGTATCTATAAATACAGATATACGAGTTAAATTTATAAAAGCCCCAAAGTACTAACAGCTAATATATACGGCTATTAGTACTCTGGGGCTATTTATATATCGATTATATCCTCAGATTGTTTTAGGTAAACATATCTTAGAATTTATGTGTAAATCCAGCGTTCACAGACCAGCCTGCTTTATAGTCGCCAGATAATCCGGTGCTAATATCAGCATAAAGGCTGTTGTTAGCATTGATGCCATAGCGGCCACCGAATGCAAGGTCAGTCCATCTCCCTTTAAGGTCTTGTTCTGTTGATTTCACAGTAGAACCACTTGTGTATGTAGTTTTTACCGAGCCAGAGAAGGCATGGTTAACGCCGACACGAGTATAGATACTGCCTGCGCCAAAGGTCTTACCAATCTCAAGGCCAAGACCGCCAGCAGTGCTGCTTACACCAGCTTGGTCTACATGCATGGTGCCTGCATTAAAGCTATCTCCACCAAAGTGGGTATAGCTTAATTGTGCTTGCGGTTCAATGTATACACCATTTTGTAATTTTACAGTTTTACCATAGCGAGCGCCGATAGTGTATGCATTAGCCTTCGTTTCGCCAGATAGGCTTTCACCAATTTCATTACGAGCTGTGAAAGTATTCGTTACACGACCAACTTGGGATTCAAGTTGAATGTATTGATCTCGGCCGAGGTCTTTCAAACCATAGGCGCCAACAGCAAAGGCCTTTTCTTTGCCAGAACCATTGAACACATAATCATCATGGCCACGAAGGTAAGACACTTGACCGCCTACGGTCCAACCGCTACCAGTTTTAGCGTCGTAACCACCTTGAAGGCGTGTATAGGTTGTGTCGGTATCAATACCTTGTGAATCATAGCTATATTGACCGCCACCGATATGGGCCCAAAGACCTGTTGTTGCGCCTTGTTGCAATGCACGAGGACGGTAAGTATTTGTTAATGTGCGCCAGCCGTTGATGTTGCTCATAATCGCAGAACGAGCACCACGCATATGCGGAGTATCATATGCCGTTGATTGGACTGGTGCCGGTTGCGGTGCTGGTGTTGGCGTCGGTTGTGGTGCCGGTGTTGGTTGTGGCGCCGGTTGCGGTGTTGGTGTTGGTTGTGGCGCCGGTTGTGGTGCCGGTGTTGGTTGTGGCGCCGGTTGCGGTGTTGGTGTTGGTTGTGGCGCCGGTGTTGGCGTTGGTGCCGGTTGTGGCGCTGGTGCCGGTGTTGGCGTTGGCGCCGGTTGTGGCACCGGTGTTGGTGTTGGCACTGGTTGCGGTGCAGGCGTTACTGTTGTATTACCGTACACATATTTACCTTGACCATTTTGATCGGCTTGCCATGTAATAGCACCTTCTTTAGCATAACCAGATGTTAATACCTTAAAACGGCCAGATTCAGCACCTTCAGAAGCAATGGCTACTGTGCCTTCAAGGTTTCTTTCACCAGTCACATAGTTATGGTAATACACCTTGTGTGCAAGATTATCTAAAACCTTATTTACATTATCCTCAGTAGACAAATCTAGCCCTTTGCGGCTGGTGTATAGATGAGCGCCAGCATTAGGGGCTGCACTTGTGATATGAATGTCGCCACCCCAGAAGGAATCAGCCGTTAAACCATTATATGTTGTAGTTGGCGGTGTATATTCTGGATCTTCGGTGTCTGCATATTCATCATTAGGATCATAAATAAAATTAACATGGCCTTCGAGCTTATCAATATAGAGTTTATTATGCTCATTTTGCTCTACCACATTTTGAAAATTACGATTCGTAGAACCAACAAGTCGATGTACACGGCTAGCATAGTACTACTATCAAGGTTAGTACCATCAAGGCCACCTTGATATAATAGCTCCCAAGCCCCTCTTTCACCAAGGAACACATTGATATGATTATATTTTCTATCATTTTCATCAGCTAAATTGAAAGCTAGCCCAGACCAATTGGATTCCTCACCATCTATACCGATATTAATGGTTGAGCTATGAATTGGATCATGTTTAACTATAACATCGCCTTCAACGAATATTTTATCACCCGTAAATTCGCCGTGATGATCATGGACGCCTATATTAATTGTGCCCCCTTGAGCAAGAGCAACAGGTGTACTCACTCTACCAGAATTATATACACCTTTTTTCAATTTAATGTCTCCACCATTTTTACTGGTAGCAAATGCACTATGACCATAGCCAATATTAGAATACCCATCTTCAATAATAACCATACCACCATTCGCTACTATAGAAGATATAATTTTTATCGTATTCTGGGAATACACGTATCATATCATCACTGTTAGCTACAAAATCTGTATTATCAGTATACGGAGCGGTATAAGCCGCATCTACCACCATATTAGGCATTACAGATCCAGCAATCGCCAGCGCTACAGCTAACGATAGCTTTGCTTTACTTACATGTCTCATAATAGTCCTCTCAATCACATAGTGTAAACAAACTATAAATTATCTTAAATTATAATTTACAATTTGTTGTTTGTAAATATGAGAGAAATAAAATTAGTATAGACCTGTACTATCTGTTGATTCCATTAACATACTTTTTAAAATTAGTACAGGCCTGTAGTATTGCCTGGGACCTTTAATACCCCTCCTAAAAATTAGAACAGGCCTGTTCTATTTCTAGAGACACTATATCAGGCTCGTCTTGCTAATTACTACAGGCGTGTTCTAATTTAAAATCCCCTTGATAAGAGTACCGAGATACTCATCAAGGGGATTGTGTTAGTTATGGAAAAGACAAATAAGAGCCCTTCGTTATCCTAGGATAGCTAGTGAGCTCAAGTCACATTTTACGCTTTAAATATAACGCCATTATGCTCTAGTTGTTCCACCGTTTTTTTACCAATGCCTGGTAGCATCAATACTTCTTGTTTAGTAACTGTTTTAAAATCAGCTACTGTGTATAGGCCAGCTTGTGAAAGTGTAATTTGTGCACCAAACCGTATATTGTCATATACCGGATTTCCTCGCACAGCTCCACCTTTAGCAACCTCTACGGGACTCATATGAGCTGTCTCGCATTGTCCTATATAACTATCATTAGAGTACCGATTCACAACAATTAGACCGGTAACACATTCATACGCATCATATAAAGTCTGCCATAATGGGCTTTCAAAACTCACCAATTGAGTCGGTAAAAATGAGATAGCAGTATATAAGCTTATTAATTCCCGTGGATCAAATCTATGTCAATCACTTGGTCTACCATATACATAATGGTCTCTAAGTGGTCTTCCACAAAATCGTTCCACCGCGTTGCATCTTGTAATAACCAATCAATATCTTCATATTCGTCAACAAGATCTGCTAATACATCATGGGCAATCTTACTTTCACCACACTGCAAAGCCAATAAAATATACAACATATGCATCGGCAACATGATATCCGGTGCCTGATTAAATGCATTTTGTATATCATCGCAACATGCGAGATAGCGCTGATACACCTTGTGGCCACGATCCCAGTTGGCCGCGCCACAACAAGCAACCATCATGTACACAAGGAATCCTGAATGGTCTTGCTTGTCCCCGTGAAAGACAGGAGTAAAGCATGCAATCGCATCATTATACATATTGTATTCTAAATATATCATCCCCATGTCGATGAGGCAGCGCATATAAGGACGAGCCTCGATTATATGCCAATCCATTTTCTTAGGTTTTTTCAACGATTCTACTAGCTGTTTTAGCTGATGAAGTTGAAAACTTGGATGCAACTCAAGAGCTATAAGTTCTCGTTTAGCATCTACTTCGTCAGGGCATAACGCAAGAATCTTATTGTACAATTTCTTTGATTCCTCAGTCGTATCAGCCTCTTTTGCAGCCTCGTATAAATCACGTAATTTCATTTCTATCGTATCATTAAAATCACCACGATTATATTGAGTCATAAATGCTTCTATCAAATCCTCAATAGATTTGAATTCAGCCTCATGTTCAGATATAAATTGTTTCTGTAAACGTAATAATAACTCACTTTGAAAGCGAAACATAGAGTATCTCCTTATACATATAAACGTAAAAATACTACTTATCTGTAATATATCACGAGAGGGTATATTAATTCTAGAGGTAAGGCCTTGTTCTATTAATATCTCATCTGAAAATTAGTACAGGCCTGTAGTATTGCCTGGACCCTTTAATACCTCTTCTAAATTAGAACAGGCCTGTTCTATTTCTGGAGAGACCATATCAGGCTATCTTACAAATTAGAACACGCCTGTTCTATTTCTAGAGACACTATATCCGGCTATCTTACTAATTAGAACACACCTGTTCTAATTCTAGAGACACTATATCAGGCTCGTCTTGCTAATTACTACAGGCGTGTTCTAATTTAAAATCCCCTTGATAAGTACCGAGATACTCATCAAGGGGATGGTTTTAGTTATGAACGATACCAATCATCATATTAGAATTGGTAGTTAAGGTCTACGCGGTAGTAGTTGGAAAGTTTTTCGTTATCGCCAGTAGCCTTGTTTGTTTTGTTATTAAATCCGTAGTATGCTGTTAAGCCCACGTTCTTTTGTAATGCGTAATCAGCAGTTAATAACCAGCCTTTGAAGCCTTGGTAGTTCATTGCACTAGTAGTGACACCAGCTCCAGTTGTAGCCCAAGCTGTATTAGTTAGATCGTAAGCGATGTCCCATGTAGAGGATGCAGCGCCTAAGTTTTGGCCGAAGTTAAAGTATTGTGCTTTTACGTCCCAAGAACCGCGTTTTGCTTGGTCGTAGTCACCATAGCCAAGGCCAGCAGTCCATGCAGAACCGTGAGAAACGCCAGCTGCTTTCACCCATTCGCCACCAACCCAAACTTTATCAAAGTTCATGTCTGTGCTAAAGCCATACATGTTTCTGAGATCGCCACTGGATTTGTGTGCATTTCTACGGGCATAGAAGCCGCCAAGGTTTACATGTTTATTAAGTTGGCCTTTAACGCCTGCATAGGTGAAAGTTTTGTTGGATTTCTTAGTTAAGCCGTCAAAAGCGCCTGCCACAGCATAGCCGTAGGCTGCTTGGAATTGAACTTTGTCGTTGCCTGCATTGAATTGAACGCCATCGAATGTGTCATCGTAAATCAAACCGTTGCCGAGCATTTGGTCGAAGCGACCAGCTTTCACAGACACGCGTTCACCAAATTTATGATTTACATAAGCGCGATCGATAGTAGCCGTTGCATTGCCACCATTAGTCGCATCGCCAAATTCAAAGTCCCCAGATGTTACGCGAACGACAGCATCTGTGCGGTCATTGACCTTCGCGTTGAACTGAATGCGAGCACGCGCGTCGAATTGGGAACCTTTGCTGTAATCGCCCACAGCGTTTACATAATTACCATCTTTCTTTTGGGAACCAAGATAACGAAGACGCATATCGCCGGTTACTTTCACATTACCTACGCGGTCCTCTAAACGAGCCACGCGAACGCCCAAGTTATTTAATTCGTTAGAGAATTCATCAGCCAAACGGTTAATCAAGGCTTGTTGTTCCGCATTCGCACGATCTTGGTTAGCGAGCGCTTTCGCCACCATTTGCGCCACTTGGAAACGAGTAATACCATTTTCGCCTCTGAAAGTACCATCTGGATAGCCAGTGATGATGCCAGTACTAGCCAATTGAGACACGGCTTGGTAGGCCCAAGAATCAGGGGTTACATCGGAAAATGGGTTCGCTGCAAACGCAGTTGTTACACCCAACACAGCTGTTGCTGCAAAGATAGCGGCAAATTGTTTTTTCATAACTATACCTCTCTCCAAAAAAGAAACATACACATCTGCAATTCGGCCCTACTAACACGTATCTCCCTAACCCCTTATAAGTGATAACCATTATATACAGAATATAACATAAGTATAACATACTATAACAAATATTTTATATTTCAGTGTAAAGTTCATTGGATTTTCATAGGATTGTAAAGGTAACCTCAACACCTGTAGAAAAACCGCAAATATAACAAAAAAGATGACGAAATATACATTTTATCATCTTATTTCGCCATCTGTTTGCATTGTATTAAGTTGTGCCAATCTATTGAATTAGAATTGGTAATTTAACTCTACGCGGTAGTAGTTAGCCAAGGATCGCTTATAACTAGCAAGTTCAGGTTTTGTTTTACCTTTGAACCCAGCATAAACGCTAAGGCCTAAATCATCTTGTAATGCATAGTCCACAGTATCGAGCCAACCTTTATAACCATGGAACCACAAGTGTCCATCACTTTTAACTTGTGTTGAATCATAGGCAAGGTTCCATTTGGAGGATACAGCGCCCATCTTCTCATCAATATTGAAGTATTGGGCTTTCACATCCCACGTGCCCTTTTTAGCTATATCATAATGACCATAGCCTGCACCGGCAGTCCACCCTGTGCCGCGGTCCGTATGAGCTGCTTTCAACCATTCGCCTCCAATCCAAACCTTATCAAAATTAATATCGGTATGGAAACCATAGAACTTTCTAAATGTGAAGCCCATATTATATGGTGAGTTCATACGAGCATAGAAACCACCCATGCTGATATGTTTATTGGGCTGACCTTTGAGGCTAGCATAGGTAACGGTATCATTCATATCTGCGGAGGTATTGGTAAACATTCCTTTTAAGAAATAGCCATGGGCCCCTTGGAATTGAATTTTATCGTTGCCGATGTTAATTTGAGCACCATCAAACGCATCGTCATAGAAATAACCATTGCCGATGACTTGGTTAAAGCGACCTACTTTTGCAGATACATATTTGCCGAATCGATGATCCACATAAGCGCGGTCGATGTAAGCTGCTCCAGTCGATTCACCTGTATTATCATCGTAAGTATTACCAAATTCAATAGAATCGGTCGTCATACGCACTACCGCATCAGTCTTGTCGTTAATTTTCGCATTGAATTGGACACGTGCACGCATATCAAATTGGGACTTTTTGCTATACTCCCCTTGGGTTCTTATGAAACCATCGTCCGTATCTTTAGTGCCAAGATACCGCAACCGTACATCGCCATTGACTTTTACATTACCTACGCGGTCCTCCAAACGACCAACACGAACGCCTAAATTATTCAACTCATTGGAAAATTCATCAGCTAAACGATTAATCATCGCTTGTTGCTCTACATTTGCGCGGTCTTGATTAGCCATGGCCTTTGCAATCATTTGGGCCATTTCGAAACGAGTAATATCATTTTGGCCTTTGAAAGTCCCATCTGGATAGCCATTAATAATGCCCGCACTCGCCAATTGAGACACAGATTGATACGCCCAAGAATCTGGCGTTACATCAGAAAATGGATTAGCGCCGAAGGCAGTCGTTACACCCAACACAGCTGTTGCTGACAACATAGCAGCCAATTGATGTTTCATAAATACCTCTCTTATACAGAAACTATATGTTACACACGCTATAGTCGCATGAATCAATATATAAGTACCCTCGTTCCCCTTATATATGCATCATACAACCGTAATATTCCTTTCTAGTATAACAATGAGAGATAAATAATTGATAAGAAGAGAATAAAATATTCATATTATTTTTCATTTTTACACAAGCAAAAAAAGGCTGTACTAAAATCTGATAAGCTCACATTTTTGATACAGCCTTATTACTATAAAAATTTTAACTACTGAATGCAAAAAAACTAATGACATAAATCATAAAGTCCATATTTATCTCTCAAATCACGTATTTTATTATATTGTACCTTCAACACATGAGCTGCTTCCACTAAATTAGTAACCTCAAATTCAAACACACGCTTAACTGAACCTTCCGTTTTTATATCCCAATCGAAAAAGCCTTGTGCAAATTCAGATGCTTTAGGTTTAGGGTTTTGCCGATTATATGTCCTCCATTTATTTATATGTATAATAAATAAAATCTCAAACTCAGGATACGTATATATATAATAAATAGGAATATGACGGAACTCTCTAGGTAACGTAATTGTCTCTTTCAAACTATCTAATATATAAATGAGTGCTGGTGGTTTATCATAATCATTACGCAATATTTCCTGTAAGTGTTTAGAACGTTGTTTACGGGTGCGCAATTTTCTTAAATTATCAAAATTACAACTGCTTACATCTAAAGTTAATTTTTCTTCTTCAGATAGCCACTTTAAAGCATCCTCTTCATTCCGGCCTTCACAGAAGAAAATAATATAATGATCTGTACATATATCTGTTAATGTAGACATATTACACCTATTTAACAGTACCCGCTAACGCCTGCTCTGCTGCTTTCATAGATGCATATTTAGGCACTGTCCCTTTAATTAAATTACCTAAAATAACATTTGATTTGAGTAATTCATTACGTTCAATTTCATCACTGTATTTAACAGCCTCTAATGTTCCATCATTACGTTTACGAGTAATATAAATATTATCTTTCCTTACAAAAGTATCCAACAGTTCTGGGTAATGAGTTGTAAAAAAATCAAGCAGGCCCCATAAGGGTTATAATCCCTATTTTCAAATAAAGATAGGATCCATTCTACAAGACGTTTATTAATATGATTTTCTATCTCATCGAATAAAATATACCCTCCTACTTTCAATACAGATTGGAGAGCGGGGAAAAAGTGCAATGCTTTTACAGTACCAGAAGATAAGATGGATTCTAAATCATCATAGGATACATCATACTCAGAATCACCATCTTTTTTAAATTTCAACTTATATTTATCTTTACTATCTGACTGTTCAATACAACTGATTGCACTATCAAAACACTGTATAATCGACACATCAGGAATCGTAGGACGTATATTCCGAACCGTATTATATTTTTCAAACGAACAAAGTACCTTTGTTGCCTTATCCTTAAACATGCTCGCAATACTCATGTCATCAAGTAAAAACTTAGCATCTTCAAAATCAGTACGTTGATTAATAACCTTAGAATGTACAAAAATTAAATAGATTCTTTTTTTAGTCAATTTAGAAAACGATCGTACTTTCAATATCTCATTTTTTTATAAACAAAATCATATTCATCATCCATTGTATATCGTTTTTATAATTGAAGATGTTAATTCTAAGATTTGTTTATCAATTTCAAACCACATAACAAAAACTATTGGTTTCTCATTTGTACCATCAACACTTCCTATAATTTTCTGAATAATTGGTTTGATATGAGGATCATTTAACCTAGCGTCATTAGCAACAATCTGTAACAACATCTGAATAACCTCTAAAATCGTTGTCTTACCTGTCGCATTAAGACCTGTGAAAGCTATTAAATTTTGGGAATAAATAGACGCTCCACTGTCAATCCTATAAGCCCTTTCTATGTTGTCATTATCAGTAAGTAACTGACTTACTTTATCAGTTGCCACTAAATCAATATGTAAATTTTTACCAAATAGATTAGTGTTGTGTATTTCAAATCCTAACAACCGCACTTTAACACCTCCTTTTTTTAAATTATTATAACACATTAGATAGATTTAAAACATTTATTTTTGTTTATAATAGAAAATTAGATGCAAAAAAATATGGCAAAACATACGTTTCGCCATATTTGTACATGTACTTAAACTACACTAATCTCCGAGATTAGAATTGGTAGTTAAGGTCAACACGGTAGTAGTTGGATAATTTATCGTTAGTACCTGTTGCTTTATTTGTTTTGTTGTTGAATCCATAGTATGCAGTCAAACCAACATTGTCTTGCAATGCATAGTTAGCAGTTGCCAACCAGCCTTTGAAGCCCTTAAAGTTTTTATTAGTGCCTGTTGCATCTGTTTGACTGAAATCATAAGCAATATCCCATGTAGAGGATACAGCGCCCATGTATTGACCGAAGTTAAAGTATTGAGCTTTTACATCCCAAGTACCTTTTTTAGCTTGGTCATATGCACCATAACCAATACCTGCTGTCCAAGCAGAACCTTTAGTCATACCAGCGCCTTTAACGTATTCGCCACCAATCCAAACTTTATCAAAGTTTACATCTGTGCTGAAGCCATACAAGTTTTTGAAATTTGTATTATCAGATATGTGTTTATTGTTTCGCGCATAAAAACCACCAAGGTTAACGTGTTTGTTCAAATCACCTTTGATGCTTGCATATGCAAATGTACTATTTGCTTTTTGGTTTTGACCAGTAGCAGCTCCTTCAATTGCATAGCCGTAAGCAGCTTGGAATTGAACTTTATCGTTGCCTGCGTTGAATTGAGCACCATCAAAACCATCATCATAAATCAAGCCATTACCGATAGTTTGATCGAAACGACCAGCTTTCACAGATACGCGTTCACCAAATTTATGGTTTACATAAGCGCGATCGATGGAAGCAGATGCAGTGCTACTAGCATCACCTAATTCAAAATCACCAGAAGTCATACGAACAACTGCTTCAGTACGGTCATTTACTTTTGCATTGAATTGAACACGTGCACGAGCGTCAAATTGGGAATGTTTGCTATAATCACCATTACCAGTTACATAATGACCATCTTTCTTTTGAGCGCCAAGATAACGAAGACGCATATCGCCAGTTACTTTCACATTACCAACGCGATCTTCCAATCGACCAACACGAACGCCCAAGTTGTTCAATTCGTTGGAGAATTCATCAGCCAAACGGTTGATCATAGCTTGTTGTTCAGCATTAGCGCGGTCTTGGTTAGCCATTGCTTTCGCAATCATTTGAGCCATTTCGTAACGAGTAATGTCATTTTGGCCTTTGAAAGTGCCATCTGGATAACCGTTAACGATACCAGCTGCTGCTAATTGGGATACAGCTTGGTATGCCCAAGAATCAGGAGTTACATCGGAGAATGGGTTAGCTGCGAATGCAGTAGTTACACCCAAAACTGCTGTTGCTGCAAAGATTGCTGCGAATTGTTTTTTCATAATACAATACCTCTTCTTTACACTAAAAACAATTACTATACGATCCTGCAAAGCAATACGCTTATCCCTATGTGTCCATGTTTCCATACAAATAATACGTATACCTTTACAAGATATACGTATACTGTATCATATAGAGATTAAATATCATTTAAATATTCATGAAATTTTTCATTCATTTTTTTATTTTATATATTATTCTACTATTTCACAATTATTTACATTACAGTTTATAACAATTTACGCCCTTCTTCTTTTTTTATTATTAAACAACTAACTAATACAAGAGTGTAAATTGTAATAGCTCCAGTTCGATATGTAAACCAAGAATGGATATAAGAATGATTCTGTAGCATAAAGTACCAGATAAATGGCATAAATGCAATAACTATAAATGGGCTATATTTCTCATAACAACTATATTTAATAACATCTTTTTATTTTTACATTTCTTTAAAGAAAGATAGCTAGCCGCAACTATGATGAGCAATAGAAAAATTTATCCAATAATACTTAAGATTATTTTTTTAAAACATTAATATATGAAATATTTTTCTCCTACAGAAGTAGCATATGTACTTGTACGATATATAACCTCATGATATGCGTCATAAATAATATTATTATCAGTCAGATAAGTAGCAAAAAAATCCATTTACTCCCCCATAAACCACTATACCCTATCCCCCAAATAATACTATACAAAAGAATATCTCCTAAGATCTTGATTTTTTTGAGACCGAATTAACACTAGTACTACATAACCAATATGTAAGCGGAATTCCTAGTGTAATTAGTGGGTATGTTAATAAGTCTATGTAAGCGGTTACTCCACCTAACACTGAGAAAAAAATATAGGCAGAAAAAAATTTTTTTATTTATAAAATATTCCCTATATCTAGCTAAAACTAGAAGTCCAATTAATGTAATTGTTATTACACCTGTAAATTGCAATGAAAATACTATAGATATTGGGTTTATAAATAGTAATGTTGCTAATAATGGTATAAAATACAGCTTTTCATTCAGCCTCCGATATTGTAACCACAATAAAATTATTGATAAGAATAATATAAATCCATTAATAATTCGAAGTCCATCATAACCTACTACTAATAACAATGGTTTTAAGATTATTACATAACCATGCCAATAACGAGCATAAGACATAGTAGTTAATATATTGCGATCAAATTCATTAATTTCTGATTTCGATCCCATAGTATATATAACTTCATCTGGCTCCTTATCCTTTATAGTATATCTTTGACTCAATAATGATTTTTTTATAATTGATTCATCATTATTTCGATACGATGCTGTTAATAGCATTATAGCATCTGTATGAGTATCTAATTTTCCACCAATAACCTTCGGTGTAATATTAGGGTTTGTTTCTATAAAAAAATTTATAAGACGATAAGACATGACTTTCCATTGAGTCAGTTGGTATTTTTATATGCACCTATAGTTAACCCTAAAGCAATAATTATAGAAATAAAAAGTTGATACGATTGCAATAATAATCATTTTTTTAACCACTTTAAATTTATCATATATCATTGCTCCCTAATCCTTATTATATTTAAATACCCAATACTTATTAATTAGAAAATTAATTGGCATCATAACAACCATCATTATAATGGGTGCTATAAATTTAGAAACATACACTACCTCGATTAAAACCCATAATCCCATTGTCATTATTAACAATGAAACTGCATATGTAATATACGTCTTAAAACAAACTTATTATCCATTTCTTTTGGGGAGAAAAAAACCATATAAAAATTCCAAAAAAATGTATTACATACACTACAAATCCATCCTATAACATTAGCCAATACATAATTAAAATCTAGCCAAATACAAAAAAATAATATAGACATAAATTTATAGCAGCACTACTAGTACCAACAATTCCAAACTTAATAAATTGTCTCCATGATTGTATCACTTATGACCTCACTTATTATTTTTTTAACATCATACTAATCATATTCAACTGAATTTCAAAATTCTGATGGCTATGTTTCACTTGTACATCTAAGATTATACCTGCAACAAAAAGACATTAAAGATGACAAGAGTAAAAAAACATAATCACAACTAATGTAGGTTGTCTCATAACAAGTCCAGTTTCTATATAATCAATAAAAAAACAGGGATAAATAAAAACCATAGAAATCAAGAATAAAAAGTAATGCTACTAAACAAAAAAATCTGAAAGGTTTATATTGCCTATACAAATTAAAAAAATTGTAAATAATACCTTAAAGCCATCAGAAAAAAAGTATTTAGTTTACTTTCACTACCTTCTGGTCTATCCCTATAAGCTACCGGTATACTAGTAACTAACAAATTTTTTTATCTAACGCATGAATAGTCATTTCTGTTTCAATCTCAAAACCTTGTGATAAAACTGGAAAGCTTTTTAACAAATAAAGGACTAAAGGCTCTATAACCAGTCATTACATCATCAATATTTTTCTCTTGAAGCAAAAAAATGTATTAATGAATTTTCTTACTAAAATATTACCTACATTATGAAAAGGTCGCTTATTTTCTTCAAAATAAGTAGATGATAAACGATCTCCTATAACCATATCAGCTTTACCAGAAAGAACCATATCACACATTTTTCTTGCATATTCAGCTGGGTATGTATCATCCCCATCAATCATAAGATAACAATCTGCTTCTACCTCTCTAAACATAGATCGAATAACATTACCTTTTCCTTGACGATACTCATACTTTACAATGGCTCCTGACTCTTGAGCAATTTTTAGCAGTTTTATCTCTAGAGTTATTATCATATACATAAATAGTAGCTTCTGGTAATACCGATTTAAAATCTAAAAATAACCTTATTTATTGTTTGTTCCTCATTGTAACAAGGTATTAAAACCGCTAACTTAACTAAACTCATGATTACATTATTCCCCTTACATTGTTAATTATCTATATAAAATATAATTTCCCAATCTATAAATATATTTAATATTATCAGATAATTACTAGCTTTCTAAATTTATTTAATATCTATTATAGCCTCTAAATAATTCAACTTCTTCTGGTGTCCCCAATACATGAACATACTTAGGTTCAATATCCTGTATCCGTACGTTCATCCCATGTTGAATCATCCAATTATACATAGGTGCAATGTATTGTTCACCATGTTCTAAATAACCACTTTTTACATATAGCTCATCATAAATCTCTTGGTATAACCGAGCCGTACGGAAATAATAAGCACCAATAGTACAGTTATCAGAAATACGTGTTTTTTCTCGTACCTCTATCGCATTTCCATTTGAATCTAATTTAACAAAGCTCCAATGATCTCCATCAGCCTTAAAGCAAGGTATAAATCCATCACCAGTTATCTTACCTATATTCATTTGGCCTGCCTCAACATAGGTGTCTATATTGTAAATAAATATGGCCTCATCTATATTACAATAAGGAATTGCTAAACTTGCTGTTTCAGCTTGTCCTTTAGTGAGTCTATCTAGTTCAATAATCTTATAGTTTTGAATACCTATCTTTGCACATTCATTTTCAATAAATGATATTGCATTATCTTCTTTACGTACTAAGAATATAAATGTTTCTTTTTTGAAAGCATCCATACTTATCATAGACCACTCAAATAAAGTTTTCCCTTTAACTTCTATTTGATATTTTGGGACTGTATATCCTGCTTTTTGAAAACGAGATCCGAGACCACCCATAGTAATTACAATATTCATTTGTGGGCCTCCCGACTTGATTGTTTACAAATAGCTAGTAATTCTTCTTCACTATATTTTAAAAATTCATCAGGACGTACAGAACGATCATCAACATAAAATCCTCTATGTCCAGGCCAAGGTTTTCCATAGATAATTTCATCATAAGGAATATCCCACTTATCCAGCCAATTTAATAATACTTTAGCTGTATTAGCATTAATAAGACCTATTTGCCCTTGGTATGTTCTCATATTTCTAGAAGTATTAAGTACAATTGTGGCACCTGCGTCTTTATATTCTCTCATTTTAGCTACCATCTCTGCATCAGGTATAATATCCTCATATTTTTCATTTTTATCTTTAATAGGGCAAATTGTACCATCTATATCAAATATAATTCGCAAGTCCTTTTTATCCATACCGTTTATCCTTCTATCTCACGAATAACCTGTTCCAATAACATAACACCTGTAGCTAACATCGCAAATTGACGTTGCTTATAATCACTATGTAAAGGAATCATACTGAGAAATAACGTAGCTTCAATTAATCTAACAGCTTGTATATTATCTATGCTTTCACGAAAAAAACATCTAAAAATACATTAGTGATATTATCAATTTGTTTATGCACATGATACTCAATAGTATTACCGATAACATCAATATCAAACATATCCTCAATGATAAAATCATATTTACCTTCTAATGTATGCATGAGTTTAGCTAATTCATATCTAGCATCACCATAGATATCAAATGTTCCAAATTTACCTCTAGGGTCGATAACACGTATAAAGTCATAAGTATCTTCAATTAAAATATTAGCAAAACACAAATCACCATGAATAATATTAAACTGACCAATAAACGTATCAACAACCAATTTTTTTCAATAAGCTGTGGCAACATTTTAATATATTCATTTAACGAGCGATATTCTGTTCCATTTATAGTAATTGTATTTTTCAAAAAAAGAATGAAAGTCTGATTCATTCCGCATCATATCTAAGCGATCAAATGTTTTCTGTAAATAAATATCTCTTAATGCTGCTTCAAATTGAATTCGTTCACCTGTTACTGTAAATTTACCCATATCATTAATAGCAAATAATAACTTTTGAAAAATGGCTTGCCATTTAACAAGTGGTAAATCACCAAATACTAAACTTTCATGTAACGTATGATATCCATAATACTCCATACTTACATAAGGATCTGTTAGATCTAACGAGTAATCATATACACGAGGTAGCAAATACTGTAGCTTATTAGGAATTCGTAAATACCAACGGATTTCATTTACTAATTTTTTTCTTTATTTTTCACTTCTCTTTTTTTAGAATACCCCGCTGCTCATCAATCTCAATCGAATTAAAAGAACGAGCAGCTACGCTAGTAGTGGCTTTTTGAGTAGTTATCACTATGACCTACATCAAACCAATTCTGACTATGCAATATAGTAAATGGATACTCTTGACTATAAGTAAAGATAGCTTGATAAAATGTATCCATATCAGAATGTACATTACTATACTGTTTAAGTAACTCTAAGAAATAATGAGGATTTGTAAAACCAAAGAGTCCTACAAAAATTCCTGAAAAATTAGAAATTTGATGATTTTTCAGATAATGGACATTTATCTAATATATCAGTGATTATTCCATTATTATCCTTAAAATACGTCCACTCATCAGTACTCATACCTGATGCATAGTAAAAAGAAATTATGGTTATTTATTGGTACATGTTCATCCAATAAGAAGTCTGCAAAGTTTACATATATATAATCTATTAACGGTTCCTGACCAAGAATAAATTCCATACCATATTGAATTGTATAACCTAAATCTCTTAGCTCATCTAATTCAATAATACGAATTGGTAATTTCTTAGAATTAATGTAGTCATTTATAAGTAGTTGTTTTTCTTTTTAACAACAATGTAAATTACATCTACAATATCCTTATACTTATCGTAAAGACGTTCAATCATCGTCTTATTTCCTAACGGAAATAGTGCCGTTGGTAATTCCCCAAACTTATTACGCATATCTGGTGGCACTAATAATGCACTGGGTATCAATAATGCTTTCATGAAACTCCCCTTATAGCTTCCTGAAATCCCCCAAATAATTCATATATTATTCTGAATAGGGCTTTCCTATACAAAATTCAATTTCAAAAATTAAGTAAATTAATACGAATTGAGAATAACCTAATCATAAAATATCTTAATAGATGTATCTTTATATAATTTTTTTCTAATTCTTATTCTAATAATTTGCTTAATCCAACCTCTTAAACTTATAGGTCTAATTATATCCCAACCAGAATAGTTAATACTATAAAAAAATCATAACCTAATCGCTTAATAAGATCTCCAAATTCGAACTCCGGAGGATGATTGATTACTAGATTATTTGACAGTTTTTTTGTATTATATTAGTAGTATTTCTTAATATACAACCAATATTGTGCGGCTTACCAAAAAAATAATAAATCAGTAGCTCTTAAAAAAATTTAATATCTGAATATAAAAGTGCTGAATTATTGGAAATAGTAAAAAGCTTTTTCTAATTCATCTCTATTCAATACAGAAATATACTGATCAATGTAAAATCTTTCAAAAAGAATAATATCAGGTCTTATCATTATTACAAAATCATACTCTATACCATGTTTTTTTAGCATATTCTTCACAAATAGAATAACTAGATATCATACTATGATACATAGACTTAAGACCAAATAAAGATATCGTTTTTATTATCAATAGAAACTATAATATCACCCTAAATCTTCTATTATTTGTTTTTTTCTATAACTATCCTTTTTAGATTTTTTTATATACATCTAGAATATCATCTTTAGAAACTTTACCCTTAATCCAGTTATTATCATGCCATGTTTTTTTGTCTTATGATTATACTCAGACCAGGTATGCATAAATAAATCACAATCATAGTGATTTAAAAGATTATATTTAATATATGGAGCACATCGTTTAAATGTTCTTAAATGCCCAAAAAAAGCAAACTGCAATTTTCATACTTCTCCTCTATTTCTATTATTATAGACAATAAAAAAATCAAAGTTTACTGATAACAAGCTTAAATATATTTAATCTAAGAAATTCTAAGATTGAACATATTAAAAAAATATCGTACCAGCAATACCTATCATATGAACAATAAAATAAGAGGTATTAAAATATACATTTGCTTTGCACAACTCTATTCCATAACCATTCACTAATCAATGGATTATTATGTATCAAATACACAGCAAACGTAGTAGATGCGATTACATTAATTTTATTATTATATTTAACCTTAAGATTCTTAAATATTGTAAATATACCTATAGCAGATAATAAACCAACAATAGAATTACCTTTGTGCGCTAAATACATAACGTAAAGCCCATCACTATAATGAAAAATCATTCCATAATATTGAACCTAAGATTAATATATTGCTAATTATACCTATACCAATAGATATTTTATCTGTTTTCACATCTCCATATTTTTCTAATATAAGCACCTATTATATACATAGTACCAAACGTAAAATATGAAGTTAAATACCCACCACCACTTATGAATGTACTAATTAAAGTAGGTATTAAATACAATAATGTGACTAAACCTAATAATACAAACCTTAGTTGTTGCTTAGTTAACTTATCAATAATTCGATTAAATAATGGAATCGATATATATAATAACAAATAGGATCTTGCAAACCAATTCAATGGAGTTAATGGAAATAATGTCTTATAAATATAATCTGTTTTTAATCGATAAGCCCAAACAAAATGCAAATACTAATACAATAATCCCCCAAAAATATGTACAAGATAGCAGTTTTAATACCTTTTTCCATCTAAATGTTTGATTCACGAGAAAATAGCCTGTAATGATGACAAAAATATCAACGGCTACCTTACTCCATGCCCCTAAGAACTGCATACCAACTAAATTAAACGATATAGTATCGACATTATCAAAATAGCTTAGTACATAATAGTGCCCCAACAGCACCATAAACATACTAATCACTCGTAGTAACTCAATATTAGACTGACGATGAGTTACTATATTCCCCTTATTCATATATTCCCCTATGTTTTCTCTATTTTAAATATGGTTGTAAATTGTCTTGTACTTCCACAGCATATTGATCTAATAAATCATAGCGTTTCGGTACTGACTGCGCTTTTGTGATTTAACTTCTTCTATCGGTTTACGATATTCCTCTAATGGAACAATGTAAAATCTTGAGTCTTGTGAAAGTTCCCCACCACTTTCTTGCCACAAGGAGTCAAGCTCTGCTACCTTTGCACGATGACCACGCACTAAATGTGTATTTGCATAAAACCCTTCATCAGATACGGCATAGATTATTTCTACTCCACATTGCTGTGCAATCAATCTAAGTAAGTACATAATAAAGTTTTTTGGGCGATAACCGAACATTTTTTTCGTAGCTGTTTTTGCGTTGGCTAAACCATCTTTATATCCCTGAATGGTACCAATCCACATAGCTTTTTCCCCATTAAAGCCTTTACCAAATCTAAAATTAGCATGATATACACCTTGTGATTCTAAGGTTAATAATAATGTTAACAATCCTTCTTTACGTTGCCCTGCTCCGTAATATAGTTGAGCTTTCATATTAAGATCTTCTGATTGCCATACTGTAAGACCACGTTTAATACGACTCACATCATCTAAAAAATTATCTTTATCCACAGAATACATGGACTGAATCGCTTCATCAGTAAATACATTTTGTATATAATCAAAATGATTAATGATAGCATCTAATCGTTCACCAACTGTAGAGTCTTTGTAGAAAAAGATACGTGTCATTAATTCATATAAACCAATTTGACGTTGTAATAATTCTGGATCTGGTTTATAGTTAGCAAAATAATTTTCTAACCGATTCATCTGTTGCCGACGACTCATAGACCGTACTGTATGCAATATAACACGACGCGTTTCTCTCCAGCTACGCTTACCATATATTTTTCGACCTTTGGCCCATTGATTTTGTATATACTCTAACACTTTATCACCTCAAATTACGAACTATCGTTATTATGGAATCCACCATCTTAGCAATGGTAAATGTAGATTTCACATGCTTATAGCCCTGTTCTATCATAGATACGCGAATTACATCATCCTGCATTAACGTTTGAATAGACTTAGCAATTACTTCACTATTAACCGCATCAATAAGAATACCTGATACGCCATTCTCAATAATTTCTCTCTGTGCTCCTGATGTACTTGCTATAACAGGAACTTTACAATACATGGCCTCACATAATACAAGACCAAATGCTTCTCGTACTTTTGATGGAGCCACTAGACAATCGATAGACCGATAAAAACGATTCATATCCTGCTGAAAACCAATATATTCCACATAGTCTTTCATATCATATTGCATAATATAATGATGCAATTCTTGAATATCATCATGAATACCATCACCACATATACGTAATCGAATATTGCTATTGTGATGATGTACAATTTTAATAGCCCCTAAAAGCTCGTAGATTCCCTTATTCTCCGTAATACGCCCCGCATATCCTACAATAAACTGTTGCGATTCTTTATATGCACAATCAATAATAGGAAAGCGATAGGTATTAATGCCATTATAAACTAGATGATATTTCTGAGAAATCGAAGGTATAACTTGTGCATCATACACTTGTTTAGATACGCAAATAAAAGCATCTACATGAGATTGAATCCAACGATGGTATATATCGGTTTTAGCCTGTACCACATTATGTTTATAAAAAATTAGTTTTGCACCTGTTAAACGTTTTAATGCCAAGCATAACAAGATATATTTACCAGAATGGCATTGAATAACATCAATACCATATTGGTTCATTTGTTTAACAATAGAGCTAATAGATAAAAAACCTTTACACGAATAAAGATTAGCGGTTACAACCTCTGCTACCGATGCAAATCGATTTTGTAATTCTTGATTTGTTTTATCTACCAAAACAAAAGAGGATATCTGCCGTCGATGTAGTTCGTCGCACATATCATATACATATTGCTCTCCGCCGCCCCATACTTTGGCGCCTACTACATTTAGTATCGACATAGATACCCTCCTTAAAATATATATTGTAATTAACTATATATATTTAATCATATATGTATTTATTTTTTTCATCTACTTTTTAGAAAATAGTATCTTTTCATGATTGATCAACCAAGTTGTTAGTAAAGTCCAATCACGTGCTTCATCAGAATGATTATCGATAGGTCGAACTTGTTCCACAGGCTCAGTTGAAGGCACATTGCTTTCACCATAATCCATACGGACATCACCCATCATAGTATCAGTCATCCATTGATAAGGAGTTACTAAGGTTTCAGGCTGCTCCTCAAATAACGATGGAGTAATAGAATAATACTCAAATCCTTTAGGTGCAATAGCCTCGATAATCGTTGGCATAATACTCATATGGGTACCTTTTTTAGTAACGATCATATTATCCTCTAATTCAGGATGTTGAAATAAACCAACCGTACAGAATGTATCACGTAATGTATAATCACGATGAATTAGCGATGTATTATTCAAAGAACCGAATAGATTAGAATGATCACCGGTCACCACAAAGAGACTGTCTGGATAGGCATCTTTCATAGATTTAACGAAATTAAATATCGCCTTATCACTATAACGATAAGTCGCTAATTCCTTGTTACGCGTTTTATTAGAGCGCAAATCCTCACCCACATTTGGCATAACCTTTTGTGGGTTATAATCAGTAAGTCATCCTCCATCTTATACGGCCCATGATTAGAGGTTGTATAGATAAAATGGAATGTAGGTATATCAATTGATTTAATTTGTTGCTCAATATTCTCTAGGAATACATGATCATAAACACCAACCCATGTTTTAGGAGCATCAGGTCCACAGAAGATAGAAGCACTTTCTACTTTATCAAAGCCTTGAGCCTTCCCAAAGTGATTAAAGTTACCATATGATGCATTACCACCATACCAATATATAGTTTGATATCCTAGTTGCTTCATTTGATGTGCAAAGGACGTAGGAAATGCGCCCTTCCAAAAATTTTCACGTTCGTTTATTTCTAAACCCGCATCATAGATACCACTCATAAGACTTACGATAGATGGTCTTGATACATTACCTGCCGGTAAAAAATTAGGAATTTGAACTGTATGTGATTGCTCTTTAAAATTCCATAATCCTGGGCAAATACTAAGAGACTTATGCGTTTTATCTAACGACCACTGAGGGATACTTTCACCAACAATAAAGAAAATATGCTTAGGTTTCGTAATCTTAGGACCTTTAGCAATTCTTTTGAAAGCATATAGCGGATTATCTAGCTCATGCCAATTCTCTTTATATTCACTAGGTACAACACGACTAACAGCATGATTAATATCTTCCTCAGATGCAGTATATTCTGAGCGCAATGGATGTTTATAAACTAACTCTAATGCACATAAATCAGGTACTGTTGCACGAGCAAAGAAAATATCTTCTTTTACAACTGTAGGAATCGTATCCCATTCTGGCTTATCATCATGAGATAAGGTACCACCATAACGGAACCAATAAAATCCAACAACCGATACAATAACTAGCAATATATTCCATACTACTGTCATCCATGTATTATCCATAGCAGGATAAGGAATAGATGGCAAAGATAAAAATACACTACCAGCTAACCATGAAATAATAGCTACCGGAATAAATCCAACTAATACTAATAAACCTCTATCTTGGTTGAAAAAAACATCGATAAGATTATTCTTTTCTGCATGTTTACCATAATGAACCATATAGTTATAGGTATCATGGAAATGCTTATAAAAGATCATCTTACCTGCAAAGGCAGCATATAATACACAAGAGTAAAGCGTTAATCCAATAAGGCGCACTATATCTTCATATTGGTGATACGTATCAAACCATAATGCTGGAATCGTAACAAGTACTAAAGGTACTAAAAATACATACGCATCAAAGTCCATGCCCCACCAAAAACCATAGCGTAATGCACCTAAAACGGATTGCCAACGTCCTTGCCAAGTAGGATATGGATTATAGCTACGCATAAATATTATACGGAATATAGTACTTAAAATAGGGGCCCATATCATTAATTTTATATTTTGTTGTAGGGATAGAAAAAATTGTTCACTCATAATATTATGACATCTTTCTAAATAAATTTTCGTATATCCCCTTAACCCCTCTTACACTTGAATAAATTACAATCTCCCATTCGATTTATTTAAGTAATAAAGTTTTACATATTTTGTAATAGTATACATATAATGATATAAAGATAGTATGAATCCTATTTTTCCATCAAGGAATCCCTTTTGCAAGATATAAATCTTAAAGAAAGCCCATTGAGGTCTAAGTATAATATCCTTCCAAAAAGAACAATGTTTTCCTTGTTCATGGTATTTCTCAGCTGCTGCCGATGTATATTTATTGAATTTGTTAAAATACTGCGTCCAATTATCATAAGTATAATGAAACAGTTTTCCTTTTAACGTATCTTGTGGAAATGGGCTAATAAAGGTTTCATGTACAAAACCTTCAACAGTCGCCCCTTCTGTTGGCATCAATCGCAATACCTTGTCTGGTCGCATAGAACCATGAGTTGCAGAGTTATGATGAAATATATTATGACGAGATAACCAATATGCTTTTTTCTCTCTACATTGTACAGCTTGTCTTATTTCATCATTTAATTCAGGCGAAACCCGTTCATCAGAATCAATGAATAAAATCCAATCACATGAAGACTGACTAATACCAAATCGACGTTGTTGTGCCCAATCTCCATTCAATGCATGATGTATAACCTTAGCACCCAGTTTTTCTGCTAAAGATACAGTTTGATCTGTACTACCATCATCGATGACAAGTATTTCATCTGCACATTGAACGCTCTTAATACACTCTTCTATATGCTGTTCTTCATTACGGGCGAGAATAATCGCAGTAATATTTGACATATTCTACCTCTATATCAGAAAACTAACTTCATATTTCTCTTCTAAAGTCATAATTTTTAAACCACCTATTTAAATTATAATCGATACAAATCAAATGAATGATGCGGTTCCTGTTCCTCAATTGGTGGCAATTGCATATAATCACCATACATTTGTTTTAAATAGGAGTCATATTGTTCAAATACTTTGAACTGATGCCCCTCAAACTCTACATCGATTAAATGATTGAATAAGTCAGCTTCTATTAATTCTTTTTTTCGATGGAGTCACCTTCAAAATTCATAGCATATTTAGAGGAATCAAAATTATAACGATTGAAGATTTTTATTAGATTTCTTCAATGCCCAATTTGCAAAATGGCTTAAAGAACCAAGTGAATTTCTTACGTTTACCTCTTATTCTGTAAATAGAGGAAATATACATATGTAAGCATCGGCTACACCAGAATATATCCTTTTCCATTTTCTTGATTTCTTCTATATCATCAGGCATTCCATTTACAGCAAAAAAATATCAACAAAAAGCACCATATTCTAACACATATTTGTGAGGAAATTCTTTTTAGATAGGTCTTTTTATTATAAACCTTTGCCATTCTTGTTACATAAAAAAACTATCTAAATTATTTGAATCCATTAAACCAAACTCATCAGAATCCATAGCTTTAATAATATTTTGTAATTTCTCATAGTCTGGACGAGGCATGATGATATCAATATCGTCATCCCAAGGAATGAAGCCTTTATGTCTGATTGCCCCAATTAATGTACCATAAGCTAATGAATATCTAAGATTATGCTCCTACAAATCTTATCAATAAACACCATAACTGGTAACATTAAATTTTGTTTATCCCTAATATTTTCTACTAACTCCATTATGTTTCCCTCTTTATGTAATCACTTATTACATCTTATATTATTTACTATCACTTCTTTTTATTATATTCCAAAAAAATCTTTATCAAAACTAATGGCATCATCTATGGTATCAAATTCCAAGATACTATTCTTATCAAACTCTTTGATTTCTAACTTTAGTGTATCTAGATGTTTCATATATAGGTATTCCCAAACATGATGATTATATTCATCTATACCTTCTACATCTTGAATGACTCTTCTAAAGTTCTCACTAAATACCCTATCAAAATAGACAAAACCAAGCATAATATGACCACTAGAAGCACCTATATTTACATCATTTATTAACCCCAATTCATCGGTTGTTACAACCCATTCATCAGAATTATTTTTCTACATATATAGTCGAGTAAAATCCTCGATATTCATAGGTATTAAACAAATTTTCTGGGTAGTAATTATCTACCGAGCAAATATAAGTATTATCTAATCGATCTAGAACTAACCGCAGTGATGAAACATTATCTTGTGTATCATACTGCTCATTTACAACAATTTTAACATTGTATTTGTCTGCTAAATAAAAGAACATTTCTTTTTTATAGCCTACCACAAGAGTAATGTCCGTTATACCAACAGCCTGTAACTGTTTAATCTGTCGCTCTACAAGAATTTCCCCCTTAACGATACTTAATCCTTTCGGACAATAATCACTAATGGGCTTAAATCTCTTAGATTTACCGGCTGCCAATATAATCGCATTGGTCACTTTATGTTGTTGGATGCAATCATACTGCTCATGGTTTACATATTCATTAAATTCATTTCTCGAAATCATATGCTGAAATCAACCCACTCAAGACTATACCCACACCTAATATAATTTGATGTAAGGTTAAAGTAATATCAAAGAAGAAATAAGAAAATAATGCCGAAAAGGCTGTATAGCTAATATTTAAAGCCATGGCTCTACTAGGACCAATGATCCCTAACGCTCGATAATAACAGTAATACGATACAGAACCAAATATAGCTGCTAATCCCACATAAGCAAAACTAGAATCAAACGCTATACTTTCACCAGCATTCATAAACATAAAATATAAAACAAAAAGCATTCCATAGGTGCCCATAGATAGATTTTGTCTAATACAAATGGCACTCAAATTAGATATTTCACCAGATTTCATGCCGTAAGAACACAAAACAGCCTCACTACCCCACGCACAAGCACATATCAGTGCAAATATAATGCCTACAACACTATTAGTTGTTTGCCCTTCATCAATAAAACCTAAGGCAATAATAAAGGCAATCGCCACAAACAAAGCAATGACTTGGTATGGTTTTCGTCGTTCTTTCAAAAATACATAGGCAAAGAAAAGACCTACTGCTGGATAGATAGAACTAATGATAGACGTTAATGAAGGTCCTAGATATTGAACGGCCATAATATACGAACACATACCTATAGGCCCACCTAGAAAGGACCCAAACCATATATACTTAGATTTTACTTTCTTAATATCCTTAATAACAGATTTAACTTGCCCTGTTACAACAATAGATGCATTAATTAGGAAGGCACTAACCGTATCATGAATGCAAGTTATAAATAAAGGAACTAATAATGGAACTATAAAACATATGGTATAGCTAGAAAGATAATATCCCAATAAACTGGTATCACCACCCCAAAAGATACCTGATAAAAGAGCATTAAGCATAGCGATTTACCGATACACCAAATTCTAATAAATCTCGTGCCTCATCAACTACTATTTGATAGAACGTTTTTGCATAATCATATTGCTGCTTAGCATATAAACTATTCAATAATTCTTTATCTTGCTTTGCTTCACACCAATTACTCCATAATAACCCCACCATCGCAATATAAGAATACATCTTATACCGCTTGAATGGTGTTACTTGATTTTCAAAATATATATCGATAATTCGATCAATCTCTTGGCGGTCAAATAAGGAATAAACGATAAACATGGCCACATCTAAATCTGGATCTTGCATGGCCGCATATTCAAAATCTATGAGATATACATCTTTATTTTCTGTAACTAAAAAATTATCACATACTGCATCAATATGGCATAGTGTCCAATCTGTAACAGAATTTTTCAATAAAAAGATTTTTAAAGACTCTATATTTTTTTCGTTTCCGCATAGTCCTCATATATACTTACATTTGGCATTAATGATTCATAATAATTGATATGCTCAAATACATCAAAACAATGCTCTACTCTATGTGATTGACTGTGGAAGTTTCTCAGTCTCTTTAAACACGCACTAATTTCATTCCAATCTTTTTGGATTAATAGTATGAGAGTTTTCTATAAATTTTGAAATTTTTGTAACCTTTATCTCTATCAATATAAACTACAGGTTCTACAAACTCTTCATCCTTTATAGCTTGATAAACATCATATTCTTGCTGTCTATTGATTATTTTTTTCTGTATTAACCCCTGGAACCCTAATAATATACCGTTCATTATTAATACTAAAGATAAATGAATCATTCGTCATACCTTGTTTTAAAAGGTATTAAATTAACATCATCATTCTGTATATTAAAAAAATAGTTTTAATTATATCTACAATCCTCACTGTAAACCACTCCCCTAACATAACCCCTGTTTAATAATCTAATGTCTCAAAAGGCTTATGAAGTGCTTTTTGTAAATCGTCTCCATTGACTGATTATTTTTCCCTTTTAATGTCAATTTTTGATATAGTTTTTTTATACGCTTTATTTTTTTGATTTTCGATTTGATGACCAATTTTTTTAGTTATTGTCACTTCTAATACATCAATATCATAAGATAAAAACTAGGTCTTTATTTAAACAATATAAATAACAAGCATTCAACCAATAATAAAAATTTGTAAGCATCAATTTCAAATGTTACTGGATCTTGAATATTTTTTTATATTTTTTTAGCCCCTGCTCTATTTATAATATAACCATATGTACCAAATAAATTTCTTGAAGAATAAATATTTATATTTTTTTACCTACATCTTCAATTTTTTTATTATGATATATACTCTTTTGTAATACTACTACAGAAGGTTTATCATTAGAGCCCACAAATGACATAATTCTTTTTCACTACATCAATAGAAAAAAATCATCTGTAAAATATAAATCATCTTCACAAATCATAATACTTTTTTTCATCAGATTTAAGAAACTCATCATATACACCACAATGACTCAGTGCACATCCAATTTCACTAGGTGACAAAAAAATGTATCTTTTATAGACTTTGTATCCAATTCTTCCTTAGACATTCTATTGGCCATAATAGCATCAAAAAAATCGAAATTCTAAATTATATTTACCGAATTCTTTGACAACATTGGCTCTTCGTTTTTTTCATTATCTTTATCAGATATAACTATTATATTCATTAAATCCCTACCTAAATAAATACTTATACACTCCGTTAATACAGTATTTTTATAATTCTTTGATAGCAGATACCATCAAATTTATCGTAAATGTAGCTATTACACGACTATAACCATTTTTCCCTTAATTTTTTTGATATATAATTGGATTTTTCCATACACTTTATAATTGCATCAGATATACTTTTTACAATTCACTAAATTAATTAAAAATACCATCTTCACCATTTGTTATAATTTCTTCTTGAGCCCCTGAAGTACTTGTTATAACAGGTGTTTTTACAATACATAGATTCACAAATAACTAAGCCAAATGCTTCTTTTTACTTTAGATGGTGTTACCAAACAATGAATAGATCGATAAAAAAATCATTCATATTATTTTTGAAATCCTAGATTGCTTACATATAACTCCATATTATTATTACGTATATGAGCCTCTATCATATGTTTTGATTGTTCTGAAATAGCACCGCACATGCGTAATTCAACAGATTTTTCCTAACTCATGTAGGTATTTAATAGCATCTAATAATTCAATAATCCCTTTTTTTCTTCACTAATTCTACCCGCATAGCCAATAACAAATCGATCATGAGGTTTTTTTCAATTTGTTTTTTTCAGGAAATCGATTTGTATTTATACCATTATAAATTAAATGATATTTGTCTTCTTTACCTTTTTACAATTTGTGCATCATATACGCATTTAGAAACACAAACAAAAGCATCTACTTGATTTTGAATCCAACGATGATAAATATCAGTTTTTTTGCGGGTAGTACATTATGTTTGAAAAAGATAACTTTTTATTCCCGTCATCTTTTTTTAAAAAGAATAGATAGAAAGATATACTTACCTGAATGACATAAAATCGTATCGATATGATGTTGTCTAATTAGAGTAGCTAATTGATTAAGACAGAAAAACCATTTACTTTTTACGAATCTTAAATGCAAATACCGTAGCTACCTCATTATAACGTTTAACAAAATCAGGTTTCCATCCATCTGTTAATATAAATGGTTCTATTCCCTGTCGTTTAAGTTCTTCACTCATATCATATGCATATTGTTCCATACCACCCCATACAGAACTTTCTATGATATTAAGAATACCTCTTTTTTCCACTATATTTAAAAACCCCTTATATCTATATTTCTGAGCTAAATTAAAACCAATTCTATATTTAGCTTTTACATAGTATATACATAAACTTATTATATAAATTCAAACACTTTTTACTGATAGCATCAATAATGGTCCCTTTTTTTCATCATCATTTCATGATATATTGAATCATTACCATATCTTATTATTACTGGTCCATGTTGAATCATAATAGGTATATATTCCATCATAAAATCACGTTTCAAAGTATTACCATCTACAGAAAATTCCATATCTGTTTCATCTAACATTAAATCATCATAAGCATATATAGATGGTAAACTTTCCCCTTTATATATAGTCCAATCATAAGCAAATTGCTGATTAGCAACTATATGGCAAAAAAAGTAGGTTTACTTTCATCAAAAGAATATATTTCAATTTCACTAATACCAGCTCTTCCCTCTTTTGCCTTAATAACAGTCATCGTTATCCATTCGACTACTATAGGCTGTTCAAATATATGAGTTTTCATATATGGATAGTCTTCAAAAAGAGGATATGAATATTGAAGAACGTTAATCTCTAAACCATTACTAGTTTTAATAGTTACACCTTGTAAACCATTCAATTCATTAGACTCAAACCAAACATTTTCAAACCAATCTATTCGTTTAATTGTTGTTGGTTTATCAAAACTAATCGTTATCGTTGGATTATTATCTTTTGCATCTGGAACCCAAGCATACTCTGTAGAAGAAGCAATATTCTTTGTTACATCCCATACATCATAACGTAAAAAATCATTAAGTTTACTACAATCACCAGATGTAGTAGTTATTGTAGCACGTAGCGCTACATTATCGGTTCTACGTTGCCAAAATACTTGATCCCCATTAATAAGTTTAGGTCCATGTTTATATGATGATTGAGACATATGCGAACCTAAAGCTCTAAATATAGGATTTTCTGTTAAATATTTACTACGGCAAGCATAAGGTACAGGTATTCGAATACGGTCAGCCCATAATAACATAGGATTATTCGTACTTAACCGCTTATCTTTAATCCACTGTCGATTTTGAACTGTAGACTCTAAATGATTGTCATAGTAATCATTAATAGATTCAAAATCAGTGTCATAAGCAAATGACTTTAACACTTTAGGTTTATAAGCAGCCTGCTGTTTCAATATTCTGCCAATAGCTTCTTCAACAGCTATAGATGTCAATATATGATCTGCATGTGTATCATGGTCAACAGCAATAACAGTATTTGGTTTAAATCGTAATATAATGTCTTCTAATGCATAGACTATATTTGTATAGGTATAATCTAATGATTTTCCCATGTACTGATTTGCATAATCCTTAATATTACAAGCACCATGTGTTTTATTAAAACCAGCATGATTTGTAATAATACTATTTCGATTAGATAAAAAAATTCTTTGCCATATCCATCTGGAAATCCTAAAAAAATGTATATTATTTAATGACAAATGCATAATTTCGGCCATTTTCATGACTTCTTTATAACGAATATCTGCCTTATACTGATAGTCTCCATTCGTAACATATACAAGAATGACTTTTAATCCTTCTTCTATGGCACCATATATAGTTGATCCTGCTACATTGATTTCATCATCTTGATGGGGAACAATAACCATTACTGTATTTCCACCAAAGAAATCTCTATAACTAAAACTCGAATGAGACATTATATTAAGACCTTCTTATCTATCTAGTATCTTCTACACCGCGGCCCCTTGCACCGCTTACATTTTCCACAGCCCTTATCCGTAGTTTTCTGTCCGTGGTCATCTATGAAATCTACGGTTAGTCCTTTTTTGTGGATTTTTGAGACTCCTTCTTCAAGGCTTTTTCTAATTTTTTAGCCTTTTTATCCTTCTTAGCATCCTTGTCTTTTTTAGCTTTTTTAGAATCCTTATCCTTCTTGCTCTTTTTGGACTCTTTGTCCTTCTTGGACTTCTTAGATTCCTTTACTAATTCGGACTCTTTCTTAGACTGCTTGTCTTTTTTGTCCTTCTTTTTATCTTTATCTTTCTTTTTCTTATCTTTTTTATCCTTTTTACCTGAAAGCTTCGCCCATTCTTCTTCTACGCGTTTCAGTTGTTTTTTGATAAGCTTGTCGATTTCCTTTTGTTGTTTAGTTTTATCCTTATCGCCCGTGGATTGTTTGGAATACAACAAGGAATTTACCATATCATAAGGATCTAAAGATGTATGAATATCTCGGTCTAGGATACTTTCATCATCAATATCTTCGGTGTCATGATCTACATCGTGTAACTTAATTTGCTCCATTGCATAGTCCAAATTATCTTGATTGGACGCACCATAGCCCATCGGTTTATCAAAGGAAAGAACATCGCCAAATAAATCGCGTTCCAAACTTTCATAAGAATTAAGCATGCTCATGCGATCCTGAACGGCCTCAATTTGATTCCACAATTCCATCAAATTCGCCGTATACTGCATGCGTTCCTTAACCTCTAAATAGGCTTGGTGAATAACAAACAGTTCTTTTTCATTAAGACCTTCTTCTGTGCCGATTTCTTCAATCATTTGCTGAATCTCTTGATCGCGATTATAACGCTCTACTAAGGCACTGCGAATTTCTTCAATAAGACTTGCTGACACGCGTTCCATACGTTCCTCCTTTATGGTATATACTCAGCCCTAATCACTACGATTAATCATTACGAATCAATACATACCATGGTGAATAGAAAAATAAATTTTTATACTCTCTAATCTATTATTATATCAGAAAATATGCGGATTTTTCTGAAGATAATAGAAAAAGATATCCCCTGAAGGATATCTTTTTAGTAACTTATAAATTTATTTTTTTATTAATTTCTTTTATATGCATCCATACTGTATCTATAGATGATTGTTCATCATTACCTGTTAGATTATAAAAATCCTCTTCATCCGCTATAGCTTTTATTATACTCAATTCTCTTTTTATCAAATTCAGCATAGATTAAAGACACTTTTTTTCCCTCATTACTTCATTAGATATTGAACCATTATTTACTAAAATCGATAGCTCATTATCGCTCAATAATTTATCTATACTATTTTTTTCCAAAAAAATCAAGAGTCAAAGTTTTTCTTTAATGAAACTCTTAATTCTGCAATTTCTAGGAAAGCTGTAACTAATCGATTTAATATACTAAGTTCAGCTTCTAGTAAATAATTTTTTTGGCTATATATATATCATTTTTACGGACTATCTCACCACTCCAGCTAGTCAATGCCATATTTGGTTTAGTAGAATCAGCCCTTGATAAAAAAACGTTTTTTTCACTAGCACGAATATCTCTAATTTGTTCTAGTAACTCATCGAAGTAATCAGGTCTTCCGTCTGGATTTTTTTAATCTTTTATCATCAATAACAAATCCTTTTTTTCAAATATTCTTGTAATGTAGTATTAGCCCAATTTCTAAACTGAACGCCTCTATTTGATCTAACCCTAAAAAGCAACTGCTAAAATAGCTTCTAAATTATAAAATGCATTTTTTTGTAATTCTTATTATCTCGTGCAGTTATAAAATAATGCTTTTACAACTGAATTAATATCTAATTCACCATCTTTAAAGCAGTTTTTTTAGGTGTCTTCCAATATTTTTGTTTCGTAGTATTAAATAATTCAGCAATTTGTTCTTGATTAAGCCAAATATCACCATCTATTTCATATAACTCAATTTGTGTTAAACCATCTTGTGTCTTATACATAACAAAAATTATCTGTATTAAACTTTTCTAAATTATCCAATACTACACCTCCAATACTACTTTTACTCTATATTCACATACTATCATTAGCCAATATTAAGGTCAATTTACTAAAAACACATTTACTCTATATACCAATATGCGTTCTTTTTCATCAGTTTCTTGAAATAAATCACCACACTGTATAGGTTTTTTTCTGCTTCAAAGGCGCACGTGGTTATTTAGGAAATTCTCTACTTCTTCGTTAACATAGTAGAAGAATAGTAGAAATTCTCTTGGAAAAAGATATCCCTAAAGATATCTTTTAGTAACTTATAAAATTTATTTTTTTATTAATCTCTTTTAAATGCATCCATACTGAATTTATAATGCGTTTTTTTGTAATTCTTACTATCTCGTTCAGTTATAAAATAATATTTTTACAACTGAATTAATATATAATTCACCATCTTTGAAGCAGTTTTTTAGATGTATTCCAATATAAGGTCAATTTACTAAAACACATTCACCCTATACACTAATATGCGTTCTTTTTTTCATCACGTTCTTGAAATAAATCACCGCATTGTATTATTTCTTCATCTTCGAGGCGCACGTGATTATTTAGAAAGTTTTCTACTTCTTCGTTAACATAGTAGAAGAATAGTAGAATTTCTCTCGGATGATGATATAACGAATCAAATATATTACCTAGTACGCGTTTAATGGTATGCAGTGCAAAGGGTTAAAGAAAAAGCATCGATCTGCATTATCTGGCAATGTATAGGTAGCTGCATCGCCGAGGACAAAGGATACACGGTTCTTGGCAGCTGGGCTTTCACCATTTACGATGGCACGTTCATACAAACGTTCATCGTATTCGATACCGATGGAATGGCACCGCGTCTGATTCGCCATAAATATGCTGACGCGGCCCTTGCCACTACCATAATCAATGAGGGTATTTTGTTTCGTAATATAACCACTATTGGCAAGGCGTTCAAGAACACAATAATCCGTTGGCTCATATGGATGATGCTCTGCATCCGAACGGCTATCATCACGGCCTGTGGTTTTAATTTGTAACACTTGTTCCCATTCCTGTTCGCTTGTCATCGTATCCTGCTCCCTATTGCTTATATATGTACATTATAGTTTTATTAATGTTCTTATGAATCATTGTATACATAGATTGCATCATTTACAAACGTTAAATAATCATGTAATATAATATATGACAAAGGAAGTCAATGTGTGACACATTTTCACGCAAACGAAAAAGGAGGGGGCCAGCCCTCCTTTTTCTGTACTAGTTACTGACGAAAATATCTATCTAGCCACTTGCAGATGTAGTGACAGGTTACACCTGCTATGATAGACACTATTAAGGAACTCAATATGTCAAACACATTTTCACCCCCTTTCTGTTACCAGTATGGGGCAGTAACACCTATAGTATACAACAAAAGCATCCTCCATGGGTGCTTTTGTTGTATTTACCATATATGATTCGAATATGATATACTTAAGAATGATATTTCAATTTTTCTCATATGCAGAATTGTATCTCATAAAAAGGAGTATTTACTTATATGGACAGTGATCTGACCTTAGATTTTATAATTATCGTCATTTTAATCATCGCGAACGGCATTTTTTCTATGACCGAGCTCGCCATCGTCAATGCCAAGAAGCGTCGTCTCGAGGAGATGGCCGAGTCTGGCAATGAGCGCGCCAAGAAGGCCTTTGAGTTGGCGGAGAATCCGAACGAGATGTTCTCTACCATCCAAATCGGTATCACCCTCGTCGGCATTTTGACTGGTTTGTATTCCGGTGCTACCTTTTCCGCGCCGTTAGAGGACGTTTTGGTGAAAGCCTTCCCTAGTATCGCTCCTTATGCGGCTTCTATTAGTTCTTTCTTAATCGTTTCCATCATCACCTATTTGTCCCTTGTCATCGGTGAATTGGTGCCAAAACGCCTAGCTATCAACAGCCCTGAGGCGATTGCCGTTATTGTTTCAAAGCCAATTTACTGGCTTTCACAAGCATTAAAACCAATCGTATTATTCCTCGGCGTGTCCACGGATTTTCTATTGAAAATATTGGGCGTTACTGTGAAAGAAGAAGCGCCTGTAACGGAATCGGAAATCAACAAAATGCTCACCGAAGGCGTAGCCATGGGGGCCTTTGAGGAAGAGGAACCAATCCTCGTGGAAAACATTTTCCACCTAGCAGACATGAATGCAGGCGATGTCATGACACCTCGGACGCAGCTCAAATGGATTGACTTGAACTCATCCGAAGAAGAAATCATGGAGGTTCTAAAAACGGCAAACCAATACCGCATTCCGGTAGGTGAAGACTCACTTGACGAATTGCGCGGCGTGGTCAATGTAACCGATGTGATGGTCCAATGCTTACAAGGCGAAAAATCCTTGCATCATGTCATCCATTCTTGTCTGAAAGAACCATTGCTCGTGCCTGAGTCCATTTCCCTTATGAAATTACTCAACACATTGCGTAATGAAGGCGTTCACGAAACCATCGTCCTCGACGAATACGGCGGCTTTAGCGGCCTCGTTACCTTGCACGACATCATGGAAGAAATCGTAGGCCTCATGCCATCCGGCGAAGAAGAACGCCAAGAAGAAGAAAACCGCATCGTCGAACGCGAAGACGGCACTTGGCTCGTAGACGGTCTACTCGACGTAGACGAATTCAAAGAATTCTTCCACATCGACAAAGAACTACCACGCGAAGAAGACGACCTCTACAAAACACTGGGCGGCCTCATGAACCTACTATTCGGTAGAATCCCACGCGAAGGCGACAAAACCAGCTGGGACGGATACACATTCGAAATCGTGGACATGGATAATACACGGATAGACAAAATTTTGGTTAGTTATGTTGAACCAGTTGTGGAACAAACAGAAGAATAAAATTGAAGAGAACCCCTCTTGAAAGCCGACACGCTACTGCGCTACGCGGAGCCCGAAGTCGTTTTCAAGAGGGGTTTTCTCATCTTCTATTCTACGTTTGTTGCACAACTTTATTAACATAATCTATTGCGGATAGACAGGCCGGGTCTGACTCCGGCCTACGGCCTCCGCAGCCACGCAGGGTGTGAGCTAACAGAGCATGCGACGCAGGGAGCCACATCGCTAATCAGAGGCGAGATTTTCCATCGGAAAATCCACAGCATCTGGGAAAGTCGTTTTTGGAAGTCTATTTTTTTATTACTACTATCCTATGATCCTACGTGCTCAAATTTTCATTTCTACTGTAATTCGCACAACTGGTTAAACACAATCTATGAGAGAAACACGCTATCGCGCCGAAATCGTTTTTCAGGAGGGGTCTCTCTTCAGTCTACGTTTTTTTCATTAACATGTGCTTTTTTTAAAAGTGACTTTAACTATACTAATCAGATTCAAAGCAGCTTTAACTCATCCATTGTTTCATAGGATGGTACATTGAGTCTAGAAATTCTTTTTATGCTACCAAAGCTCTAATGTCTTTTTATTATAGTGGATCTTCAACTTCGGTAATCACCTTTTATCAAACATTGACGTAAAATATATTGTTGCACTAGATAAATCTAAACCCTAAATGTCTAATAATCTAATGATTCTGCTTTTACATTTTCATCAATTCTAATCTGGTGCATTTGCATAATACCACCTTTTTCTTATACTAATATATACAAAAACACTCATTACATCAATGTATTATTTTTCATTTAAAACCTAAATTCTCCCCAACGGTCCCTGCTCCCCAATATTTAGAAAATATATGTTTGTATTTTTTCAAATTCAGATTTTCTGTAAAGAAGATGCTTGTCCCAAAACGACTTCGGGTCGCAAAGCCCAGTAGCGTGTCGGCTTTTGGGACAAAAGTACCGTAGTTAATTAACATATATATTTTCTAATATACTTATAGAATTTTTTTATCTAAAGTGTAGTATCATTTAATTGTATAAAATATATATTTCGTAATAGTTATTGCTTTCACAATAACCTCTATTATGTGTGTGAAGGAGGGGATTATGAATCGTAGTGTATTAGGTTTGACCACGGCGCTGTTGATGAGTGCACTAATCATCGGCGGTTGTGGGTCGAATCAAGATGATCATGATACGAGTCTCAAGGTGCGGACGATCACGATTGGCGAAGAGGCTGGCACGACGAGTGCTGGGTATTCGGGAACTATCAAGAATCGGACGGAAACGAATTTGGCGTTCCAGATTGGCGGCCGCGTGATTAATAAGTTTGTCAGTGTGGGCACTGCTGTGCAAGCCGGTCAGGTGATTGCTCAGATTAATGGCGCTGATACGGCGAGTCAGGTGCAAAATGCGCAAGGTGCTGTTACGGCGGCGCAATCGGCCTATGATTTAGCCAGTACGAATGCTGAAAGATACCGCGCTTTGTACGCTGAGCAGGCTATTAGTAAATTACAATTGGATCAGCTGAAAATCAACTGAATGCGGCGAAGGCTCAGTTGCAACAGGCCCAAGCAGGTCTTAATTTAAGCAACAATCAAAATAGTTATACTACTTTGGTTGCTCCAGACAGCGGTATTATTACGGCTCTCAATGTCGAGGCCGGTCAAGTTGTAGCAGCAGGTCAGGCTATAGGTACCTTGGCGGCCGGTCATGAACCTGAAGCAGTCATCGCTTTGCCAGAGCAAGAAATGAGTAAGATTCATCCAGGCAGCACAGCTACCATTAGTTTTTGGGCTTTGCCTGATGTGAAAGTACAAGGTATTGTCCGTGAAATTTCACCGGTTCCAGACCCTGTGGCGCGGACATATACGGTCAAAATTACCTTACAAAATCCTCCAAAAGATGTGCAGCTCGGTATGACCATCAATGCCATCCTCAATCAAACGGATACAACGGATATCTCCATACCATTGACGGCGTTGGTGAAAGACAAACAAGGTAATAACGCAGTGTATATCATTCGAGACAAGAAAGCACATCTCGTTCCTATTCAAACCGGCGAATTTGGTAATAATTCGGTCATTGTTAAAAACGGCCTCGCTAAAGGGGATATCGTTATCACCGCAGGTACGCAACAATTACAAGAAGGAACGGCGGTGCATGAATGAAGAAGTTTAACTTAGCCGATTGGGCATTACGCCATAAATCCATTATCTACTACTTCATCGCCGTACTCCTCACCTTTGGTATATTCTCGTTCACCCACATGGGACGCATGGAAGATCCTGACTTTACGATGCGTACCATGGTTGTAGGCGTATCTTGGCCCGGTGCTTCACCGCAACAAATGTCGGATCAAGTAACGGATAAGCTCGAGGAAAAACTACGAGATTTACCGGGTGTTGATTATACTAAATCTTTCACAGACGGCAGCAAATCTGTTATTTATATTAATCTGAAAGAAGATTTGCCATCGAACAAAATTCGTCCCGCTTGGGAAGAAGCGCGGAATATGATCAATGACGAATGGAAATCTTTGCCATCCGGCGTGCAAGGCCCGTCTATCAATGATCGATTCGATGATGTATACGGCACCATTTACGCGCTTTCAGGTGACGAATTCTCGTACGAAGAGAAACGTCAACAGGCGGAAGATTTAAAACGGCAGCTCTTGTCCGTTCCAAATGTTAAGAAGATTACCCTCATCGGGGTTCAAGAAAAGTCCTTGGATGTAACGATTAACAAGGACAAGCTCGCATCGTATCAGGTGAGCACCCAACAATTATTAACGGCCCTCAAACAGCAAAGTGCCATGGTGCCAGCGGGCATGGTCAATACGGATACGAATAATGTATATTTACGTATCAACGGCGTCTTTGATAGCGTCGATGCGGTCAAAAATATGCCGGTTCGCATCAATAACCAAACGATTCGCCTCGGCGATATTGCGGACGTAACGATGACCTATAAGGACCCATCCAGTCCTCAGTTCTACTACGAAGGCAAGCCGGCCATTGGCATCGCCATTTCCATGGATGCTGGTGCCAATAACATCGAGTTTGGCAAGGCGATTGATACGAAAACTGAAAGAGCTAAAAACGACGATTCCTGCAGGTTTAAGCCTCGACCAAGTGTCGAATCAGCCGCACATCGTTAAGGAATCCATCGGCGATTTCTCCCAATCTTTATTCGAAGCCATCGCCATCGTATTGCTCGTCAGCTTTGCGTCCCTTGGCATTCGTACGGGCATCGTGGTGGCTCTTACCATTCCGGTCGTCGTGTCTACTACCTTCGTACTGATGTATGAAAATGGCATTTATTTGCATAAGGTTAGCCTTGGCGCCCTCATCTTGGCCCTAGGCCTGCTCGTTGATGACGCCATCATCGTCGTAGAAATGATGAGTGTTAAGCTCGAAGAGGGCTTTAACCACTGGCGCGCCGCTACGTTCGCCTACGAATCAACGGCCTTTCCGATGCTGTCCGGCACGCTCATTACCTGTGCCGGGTTCTTGCCTCTCGCCTTGGCGGAGGGCATGGTTGCGGAATTCACCAAATCCCTGTCCATCGTTGTCTTTATGGCCCTCATCCTATCCTGGATTGCGTCCGTTCTTGTCAGTCCAGTCTTAGGCTATAAAATCATCGAAAACAAGGCCGAGAAACCCGAATCGGAATGGACTCGTCGCGATCATATCATGCATCGTCTGAAAACTGTTTTTTATGCTCGTTTTGAAATCCTCCTTCACTGGGCACTAGGTCATCATAAGGCCGTATTACTCCTAACATTAGGGGCTTTCATCCTATCCTTGCTTTCATTCCCGCTCATCAAACAAGAATTTTTCCCATCGTCGACGCGGAATGAAATCATCGTATCTATGCAATTTCCTCAAAGCTCGTCCATCGATTATACCCAAAGCCAAGCTAAATCGCTGGATGCTTTGTTAAAGGATAACGAACATATCGACCATTTCACCACATATGTAGGCGAAGGGTCACCGCGGTTTGTATTGACCTTAGAACCGGAATTGCCGCGTGCTAATTTCATGCAAACCATCATCGTTACCAAATCCCTAGAGGATCGAGATGCGTTATTCAAGGATTTGCAAGATCAATTAAACGATCAATATCCATCGGCGCTCATCAATATGCAATTCGTTCAAATCGGACCTCCTTCCAAATACCTGTTATGCTCCGCGTATCGGGTCCTGATGCGTCTGAGGTTAAAACGATTGCAAACGATGTGAAAGCCAAGATGCAAGAAGATAAGGATTTACATAATATCGCCTTCGATTGGCCGGATACAGAGCCAGTTGCTCAAATTCACATCGACCCAGATAAAGCGCGTTTGCTTGGCATTAATAGCTACGCCGTATCGCTTCATCTACAAAGTTTATTATCCGGTACAAAATCCGGTGAATACTACGAAGGAAACCAAACTATTCCTGTTACTTTCAGATTGGGCGGCAATGAAAATCACAATTTAGCGGCACTTTCATCATTACCAATCCAAACAGGAAATGGTTCCTATGTACCGCTTAGCCAAATCGCAACGATTTCTATGAGCCAAGAGGAAGGCATTATTTGGCACCGCAACATGATGCCAACCATTAGCATTCATGCTAATGTAGGCCCTGGCGTGCTCGGCAATGCTAAGACGAAGGAAATCTACAAGAACCTTGAAGAATACCGTCAAAACTTGCCAACCGGCTATACCATCGACCTCGATGGTTCCGCTGAAAAGAGCGTCACCGCCGTTCAAAAATTGCTCGTGCCAATGCCAATCATGCTCTTTGCAATCATGACGATTCTCATGTTCCAATTAAAGAGAATTGCCCTCATGTTTATGGCACTATTTACCGCTCCGCTTGGACTCATCGGTGTTGTACTGGCCCTAAACATTACGCGTACACCACTTGGATTTATGGCTATACTCGGCATCATTGCCCTCTCCGGTATGATTATTCGTAACTCCATCATCCTGTTGGACCAAATCGAAATCCACCGCGCCGAAGGACAATCTGCTCGCGAAGCCATCATCAACTCCGCTACATTGCGTTTCAGACCAATCATGCTAACCGCCATCGCGGCCATCCTTGGTATGATACCACTCATGGGATCCGTATTCTGGAGCCCACTCGCCATCGCATTCAGCGGCGGCCTACTCGTAGCAACCATACTAACACTCATCGTACTACCAGTTATGTACGCAACATGGTATAAGGTTAAAATAAGTAATATATAATAGATATCTATTATAAATCTAATAATTGATTGACTACTAATTCTGATAATGTTAATATAACTTTGACAAGGGAAATAAATAAGTTGCAATGTATTCACGCAACAAAGAAAAAACAGCAGGGTGGCAGCCCTGCTGTTTTTATATTGCCTACATACATATCCCTATTTTTAAAAATAGAACAGGCCTGTTCTATTTTTTTAGAGCATCATACATACCTTTTTTAAATAGAACACGTCTGTTCTATTTCTTAGTAACACCATACATACCTTTTTTTAAATTAGTACACGCCTGTTCCTATTTTCTTAGAAGTACCATACATACCTTTTCTAAAATTAGTACACGCCTGTTCTATTTCTTAAGAGTACCATACATACCTTTTTTTAAATTAGAACACGCCTGTTCTATTTTTTAGGAGCATCATATATACCTTTCTAAAATTAGAACACGCCTGTTCTTTTTCTTAGATACACCATACATACCTTTTTTAAATTAGTACACGTCTGTTCTATTTTTTTAAGAGCCCCATTTATTACATACTAAAAGGCAGCAGATCACAAAATCTGCTGCCTTTTTTCACTCAAACCCAGCCGGTAGAAGTTTTAAGCAAAATAGGATAAGTAGTGTTTCCGAACGACTTTTGGGTAGGCCTTTAGGCCGTATAGCCAATGGAGTGAGGATACACTACTTATCCTATTAATTCTGATTAAACTACAACGGCCGTCCCATTACATGTCACCATAAGCATGCCGTTTTGAGCGCCTACGGTGCTGTATTGGAATGACACGCCGATAACAGCATTAGCGCCAATTTTACTAGCTCGTTTTGCCATTTCATCGAGTGCTGCTTGGCGTGCGTTCATTAGGGAATCTTCGTAGCTACCGCTACGGCCACCAACAATATCACGAATACCGGACATAAAGTCTTTTACAAAGTTACGGCCTTCTACGACCTCGCCAAATACGATGCCTTTGTACTCTTGTACAGGTTTATTTTCAATGTGCATAGTTGTAGTAATGATCATAATTGTATCCTCTCTAATCGACTACAATATATTTTGATTTATTATAGCAAGGCTTTCACAGAAACACAATCACATATTACGGCATGTACCAAAAAAGACCTGTCCATTACTTTCATAATGAACAGGTCTAGTTTTATTGCGTTTTTATTTATCAAAATCGCGATCTAGGTTTACTTCTTTCAACGGAACGAGTTTAGTTTTGTTGATGTATTTGTAACCTAGGTAAACAGCGAAGAAGATAGGCAATCCGATGTACGCAACGGATACGCCGTACCAGTCGATGGTATCGCCTGTGAAAGCGGAGTAGTTTTGGCCACAGATGATGATGACGCATAGGATGAACGCCAAGATTGGGCCAACATGGGAACAACCACGCCTTGTAAGGCAATTCTTTAAGGTCTCTGCCTTGTGCAATGAACGCACGGCGGAAGCGATAATGGGAAATGGCAATGCCTACCCAAGCGATGAAACCGCAAAGGCCGGAGATGTTAACAATCCATGTATACGCTGTACCTTCGCCGATAAAGCTTGTAAGGAATGCAAACAAGCCAATAGCTGTAGTCAATACCAATGCAGGTACTGGAACGCCGCGTTTGTTGAGCTTTGCAAAGATTTGTGGTGCTTGACCTTCCTTAGCGAGTGCGTAAAGCATACGCGTAGAGGAATAGAGGCCAGAGTTACCAGCACTCAATACGGCAGTTAAGATGATAGCATTGATAAAGCTAGCGGCAAACGCGAATCCAAAACGGTCAAATACGAGTGTAAATGGAGAGATGGATACGTTTTCTACACTAGAATTCAATAGGTTTGGATCAGTGTAAGGAATGAGGAAACCGATAACTGTGAAAGCCCCAATATAGAACAATAGGATGCGCCAGAAGATGGAGTTAATCGCTTTTGGCACGTTCTTTTCAGGGTCTTCTGCTTCCCCAGCGGCTACGCCGATAAGCTCAGTACCTTGGAAGGAGAAACCAGCTACCATGAAGATAGCGAGGATGGATTCCCAACCGCCTACGAATGGTGCTTCCCCTACTGTCCAATTCTCAAATCCAGGAGATGTACCGCCGATACCAAAGATGAGCATAAAGCCACAGAATAGGAATACGAAAACGGTAATAACCTTGATGGACGAGAATACGTACTCGCTTTCACCAAAGGAACGAGTGGACAAATAGTTAAGCCCAAATAGAATTAACAGGAACAAATGCGGACCAAACGATGGCCGGCACGTCAGGGAACCAATATTTCATGATGAGCGCCCCTGCCAGTACTTCGGCAGCCAATGTAATAGCCCAGTTAAACCAGTAGTTCCAACCTAAGGCAAAGCCAAAGGCAGGATCTACATAGCGTTTTGCGTAGGTCCCGAAAGAACCTGGAATCGGCAAGTACGTCGCCATTTCCCCAAGGGATGTCATGAGGAAATATACCATGATGCCGATGAGGCCATAGGCCACAAGAGCACCACCAGGACCAGCCGTACTTACTACTTCACCACCGGCTACGAATAAGCCTGTACCGATGGCACCACCCAAGGCGATCATATTCATATGACGCGCTTTGAGGATCGTTTTAAATGTTTTTGAGTATTAGAAGTATACTCTACGTTAGTATTCTGATTATCTGCCATGGGTCACCTCTTACAAATCTAGATTGCGCACATATTTTGCGTTATCTTCAATAAATTTACGTCGAGGTTCAACCTTGTCGCCCATGAGCACCGTAAAGATTTTATCAGCTTCGATAGAATCCTCTAAGCTAACTTGTAAAATCGTACGATTTTCAGGGTTCATTGTTGTTTCCCATAATTGTTCAGGATTCATTTCACCTAAACCTTTGTAACGTTGGATTGTGATACCATCACGGCCTACTTCATCAAGCTTAGCTGTAAGTTCTGCATCAGAGTACACATACCAATGAGATTTGCCTTTTTTGATTTGGTATAAAGGCGGTTGTGCGATGTAGATATGACCTTCTTCTACTAATGGTTTCATATAGCGGTAGAAGAATGTGAGAAGCAATGTACGGATGTGAGCGCCATCAACGTCCGCATCTGTCATGATGATAATCTTGTTATAACGGGATTTTGTAATATCGAATTCGTCGCCAATGCCTGTACCAAATGCGGTAATCATGGAACGAATTTCGTTATTCGCCAAAATCTTATCAAGACGCGCTTTTTCTACGTTAAGAATTTTACCACGCAATGGCAAAATCGCTTGGTAACGACGATCGCGACCTTGTTTTGCAGAACCGCCCGCAGAATCACCTTCGACTAGATAAATTTCTGTCATAGATGTATCTTTTTCGGAGCAATCTGCCAATTTACCAGGAAGGCTGGATACTTCCAACGCATTTTTACGGCGTGTCAAATCGCGAGCCTTACGAGCTGCCTCACGAGCACGGCTTGCCATCGTTGCTTTTTCGATGATTTTCTTCGCATCTTGTGGATGTTCTTCAAAGAATGTTTTAAGACCTTCAGACACGATAACATCGGTAATACCTTTAACTTCGCTATTGCCAAGTTTCGTTTTAGTTTGACCTTCGAACTGAGGTTCTAATACTTTCACAGACACAACCGCTGTCAAACCTTCACGTACGTCCTCGCCGGAAAGATTGCTTTCATTTTCCTTAATCAAACCGGATTTACGGCCATAGTCATTGAGGGTACGCGTCAAGGCAGCACGGAAGCCGGATAGATGAGTACCGCCGTCAACAGTGTTGATGTTGTTTACGAAGGACAACAAGTTTTCGCTGTAGCTATCGTTATATTGCAACGCCACGTCTACCACAACGTCATCCTTTGTATTTTCGATGTCGATAACAGTTGGGTTAACAACTTCTTTGTTTTCGTTCAAGAATGCGATGAAAGAACTTAAACCACCTTCGTAGTGGAAGCTTTCAATACGAGGTTCCTCTTGGCGCAAATCGCTCAATGTGATGCGAAGGCCCTTGTTAAGGAATGCCAATTCTTGCAAAGCGAATTTTCAATGTATCGAAATTGAACACCGTCGTTTCAAAGATTTCAGCATCTGGTTTGAAAATAACAGTCGTACCAGTACCTTCAGCCTTGCCGATTTCGTGCAATTCGGATGTTTTATGACCACGGGCAAAATCGATTTCTTGAATGATGCCATTTTGAGATACTTGAACCTTAGTCCATTCACTCAACGCATTGACTACGGAAATACCTACGCCGTGAAGGCCGCCGGACACCTTATAGCCGCCACCGCCGAATTTACCGCCAGCATGCAATTTTGTTAAAACCAACTCTACCGCAGACATGCCGGACTCATGCATTCCTGTTGGAATACCACGACCATCATCGACAACGGTAATACTATTATCTTCATTAATGGATACTTCGATATGCGTCGCATACCCTGCGAGCGCTTCGTCCACTGAATTGTCTACTACTTCATAAACGAGGTGATGCAAACCGCGAATGGACGTACTACCAATGTACATCCCTGGGCGTTTACGGACCGCGTCTAGACCCTCAAGAACTTGTATATTCTGAGCGCCATAATTTTCTTCAGCCATTAAACAAACTCCTCCTAACGACATAAACCGCAATATGCTAATACACAACACATCTGCGGTGCTAGATTATCTCTTTATTATACTATAGATTGCTTATATCGTGAAAGCCCTATAATTTGCTACTTAAAAGCATATAAAACTCATCAATCCGTTTTTTAAGCGTTTTAAGTGATATACCAGAAGCATACACACCATCATCTGTTACAATATACGTTTTTACCTTATCCTCGGGCACAATATATATAACCTCTGCGTCATAATGCGAAATGCCCGTCCTATGATGCTTACCAGACTCCGCATGAATCATAGTAATAATTGAATTCATAGGGATACTAAAATTATCGCCAATATGAAGATACATATTTCTCCTTATCCTTTTGAGGCGGATGGGGAGCTGCTCCACTTTTCTCTGCTCCACTATGGCATAGGGTATGTACCATAGCGCACGCTGACTGGGCTCCTGCAGAGGCCCGAAAAGTCGCGTAGTCGAAAGTACTCCCCATCCACCTCATACAGCCTAATGCTATTCCAATATACCCCTAAGCATATTTAGCTCTTTAGTTTTTTTCTTCGCTCAAGAATTTTGATCTGTATTTATTACACAGGTTGATAACGTGTTGGTCTGTCAGTTCTTCAAGCCGTTTATGGGTAATGAGCATGGTGGCCATGTACATATGGTTTCGGCTCGTAGACCCATGGTAGACCTTATCTAAATAGAAATAGATCAATTCTCGCATGGCTATGGAAAAATCTTTAAAGGTGCATTTGATGTATTGTTGAGCTTCGCTATATTTTATATACGGACGTCGTCTAATTTGTGTTTTTATATCATTAATATGATTGCGATGCATTTCATATTCGCAGGACACACAATATTTTGTTTTGCCTGCTCATCAACGTATGGCAGCG